>Ga0302285_10000801_pt1 | contig 17283 bp, 6 predicted proteins | sample III_Fen_E2_2_FD_200455 | JGI IMG/M metagenome (GOLD analysis project Ga0302285, IMG submission 200455) | Peat permafrost microbial communities from Stordalen Mire near Abisko, Sweden - III_Fen_E2_2 | ecosystem: Environmental > Terrestrial > Soil > Wetlands > Permafrost | place: Sweden: Abisko... | reverse complement strand
TGACAAAGGACGAATATGGGCAGGTACATACTCTTCCGGAATTTACGTTCTTGATGAACGTACCGGCCGTGAATTGGCTCACTATTCTAAGGAAACAATCGGTCTTCCTTTAGAAACAAATTTTGTAATGGCTATTTTTAAAGATAGTCATGGAGATCTTTGGATAGGGGGTGTCCAAGGCAATCTGATTTGTTACCTTTCAAAAGAAAACAAATTCAGGAAATACTCTCCTCAGCCCATCTATAATATTGCTGAATTATCCTCAAACCAGATTCTTTTGGCTTGCACGTATGGATTATGTCTTCTGGATAAAAAAACTGGAATAGTCAAGACATTACTTGATGGATATCTGGTTCAAGATGTAATCTCCTTAAATGGAGAAATTTGGATTTGTACTAGTGGTGAGGGTTTAATCAGATATAACTCAAAAAGTCACAAAACACAAAAAATTACAACTGCATCCGGATTACCCTCTAATTATGTAAATAGCATAATGTATGCGGACGGATATTTGTGGTTGGGGAGTGAAAGTGGTTTGTGCAGATTGGACCCCAAAACTATGAGTGTACTTACCTATAATACGATATATTCGTTATCGGGTGTTTCTTTTAACCGTGGTGCGCATTGCAGGCTTAGTGAAGGACAACTAATTTGGGGAACTAGCAATGGTGCTGTACGTTTTTCTCCCAAATTATTGACAGAAACCAAAGCAAAAGGTGCGGTGTTTTTTCAGAATCTTACTCTTGCCGGTCGCTCTATCCGTGCGAGTTTGAGCACTCCATTAGATAGCCTGCAAAAACTATCGTTGAATTACAGTCAGAATACGTTACATTTAGAACTCCTATCTATTGGAAATGTTCCAGGAGCCAAATTTTCCTGGATACTAGATGGCTTTGATAATAGTTGGAGCCAACCATCAGGAAACCATTCTGTACAATATTCTAATATTCCAAGTGGACGTTATGTTTTGAAAATAAGGTTATATGATAGCTCGCTTTCTCAAATAATCGCAGAGCGATCATTGTTTATAACTGTTGTTCCTCCTTTTTGGAGAACTTGGTGGTTTGAAATTTTATGTTTTGCATTTTTTGTAGGTGTTCTTTACATATCTTTAAAATATTATATCGAGCGCCTTAAACAACAGCATACTGAGGAGAAAGTCAGATTTTTTACAAATACAGCTCATGACTTCAGAACATCCTTAACATTAGTTAGAGCTCCGATTGAAGAGCTAACGAAAGAACAGAATTTGTCTGAAACAGGACGGCATTACCTTTCGCTAGCCATTGAACAGACAAGACGCCTTTCTTCGGTTGTAACCCAATTGATGGATTTTCAAAAAGTTGATATTAAAAAAGAACAGTTAGTACTCCGGATGGTGGATATTGTTAGTTTGATTGAACAACGTTTAGCAATGTTCGAGTCTTTTGCGAAAAGTCAAAATATAAATTTACATTTTGAGTCAAATATAGAAAACTATCAAACAGCTATTGATGAAACAATAATAGAGAAAGTAATTGATAATCTGATTTCAAATGCGATTAAATATTCACCGCAAGACAATAATGTTCAGATAAATCTGAAATGTGAACCTGACAAGTGGATTTTGGAAATAAAAGACAACGGAATAGGAATTAGCAACAAAGCTAAAGATAAACTGTTCAGAGAGTTTTATAGAGGTGAAAATGCCATAAATTCAAAGATAGTGGGTTCAGGTATTGGACTCTTGTTGGTGAAAAATTATGTTGAGATGCATAACGGCAATATTAGTTATGTTAGTGAGGAAAACGTCGGCTCATCTTTTAAGATTATTATCCCATTTAAAGAGGTTTTGGAGGAAATCAAAAAAGAAAATATCGAAAAACAAGAAATGCTATCATTTGCATTAACAGAGACAGATTCTCAACCTTTGTTGCAAGAGAATAAATCTCCAAAAAGAAAAATGCGGATTCTAATTGTTGAAGATAATGATGATCTACGGAACTTTATGTCGCATCCCCTTCAAGCATATTTTGATGTCTCATTAGCCCAAGATGGCACAGAGGCTTGGAGTATTATTCAGAAACAGATGCCTGATTTGGTTGTCTCGGACATAATGATGCCGCGAATGGATGGATTTGAACTTTGCAAATTTATAAAGTCTACTTACGAGACATCGCATATTCCTGTTATATTACTTACAGCTCTTTCTGGTAAGACTGAGCAATTACATGGATTAGGATTGGGAGCAGACGATTATCTAACCAAGCCTTTTGATATGACACTCCTTATACAAAAAATAATGTCGATAATTCGGAACCGGGAAGCTGTCAAAGAAAAGGCTTTAAAATTGATTAAAGGGTCTGTGAATGATAATGAACATATTCTAGCCAATGAACATAATGATCAATTTTTAAAGAAAATACTTGAAGTAATTCGTGCCAACATGGCAAACACCGAATTTGGGAAGGATGATTTTGCTTCAGCTATGAATGTTAGCACTTCACTGCTTTATAAAAAAATAAAGTCGCTTACCAATCAGTCTCCGACAGATTTTATCAAGATGGTTCGTTTAGATCATGCGTTAGAATTGTTACATAGCCATAAGTACAGTGTTACCGAAGTTAGTGAGCTTTGTGGTTTTTCAACAATCGGATACTTTAGTACTGTCTTTAAAAAACATTTCGGAAAATCTCCTACCGATATATAATTTATTGGTGTCCCACTTTTAGATATGAGCAAAATCTAACATAACAAATGCTGAGATTAGCGCCACCAGTTCAAATTTAGCTGCATTTAACTCTCTATTGAGCTAAATGTAGCTGATTTTTTTAAGCCCTTCTGGTATCCATTTTTGTAAGGAACTTTAAACACATTCTCAATCATATAGTTTACAGTGCTAAATACGCATAACTCTCTCAATCGTATTATCCCTTAACTTTCAATAACAAAATTCACAGTTTCAACATTAGCTTTTGCATATTAGTTGGTATTTGTTCATGCCTATTAAAAATTTTGAATTTTCATACCACCACTGCAAATTATTGTTTTTGATTAAACTCTGTATTTATGGACTGAAGAACAAATCCATAATTCGTCCCCCCCACGACTACTTGTATTCAAATAATCTTTCTGACTCTGATTTACAAACTCACAGATTGTCAATATATTCATTCATAACACTTTTTGCAGAAAAGGCTATTGCATGAGAAAACGCCAGTATTTACTGTACCATATCGTTTTTTTTAGGCAAGGCTGTTTTATATATCTAAAATTGAAAACTATATATCTTAATTCAAAAGTAAAAAACTTCATCCATCTTTAATTTTGTGTCATAAACATGAGTCGTCTGTTTTGGTTTGATCATCATGTTTGTGTAAATTCATGGATTAGAAAGAAAGGTATTGGTTCTTTGAGGCAAAAGAGATTTGTCTAGTTAACAATTTCATTTATTCGACATAGAGATTAGGGTGAGTTTTCACTCCAATCTTTATGTTGAATATAAAAACCAAAATCAAAAAAAACTCTTTAGATTAGAATCTTGGATAGCTTACGATGAAAATATATCGTTGAAGATATAGAATAAAATAACTACAAAAACTTTATGACACAAATTTGCTAAATGAAAAAAAGAGTTTCAATCATTTTTATTGGCTTAATCAGCCTATTACATCCCTTAACAGGAATTTCTCAATCTGTTTCTTTTAAAACATTTATGAACCCTGTAATTCCGGGCGACCATTCCGATTGTACGCTAACAAAAGTCGGAGACGATTTTTACACAACAGGGTCTTCTTTTAATCCGACTCCAGTTATTTATCATTCTACCGATTTAATCCACTGGGAAGCGATTGCTCAGCCGGTTTCTGCTGAATGGTCTCAATATGGAGATGCACCGAGTGCCGGTTGTTGGGGTGGACAAATAGTTTATTACGATAATAAGTATTGGGATTTTTTCTCCAGAGCTAACACAATGTTTTTTGTGACAGCAGATCAACCTAAAGGACCATGGACTACGCCAACAAAAGTCAATAATCCTTCTCAGCTTTCGTATGGTCTTGGATATGACAATTCAATATTCATTGATGATAATGGAAAATGGTATCTTATTGTAAAAAACGGACAATCAAATAACGGAATTGTAGAACTGGATAAAACCGGGCAGCCAACAGGTGTTGTTTACGATTTGAATTGGTTGAACCCTAGAAACAAGGATGGACAAACAGTTTTTAGTTGGGCCGAAGGTCCGGTTATGTGGAAACATGATGGATATTATTATTACTCATTCGCCTGTGATGTATCCGGCGGACAAAAAGTAATGCGAAGCAAACTGTTAACAGCAGAGCAATCAAACTGGACTGTTCCGGTTAATCTGTTTGACGAGAATGATGAGAATAAATCTAAAGCTATCTTTTTTGGCCCAAATCATGCATCTGCAGCTGTACAATTAAATGATGGTACAAATTGGCTTTTACATCCGGTGTGGGCAAGAGCAAATAATAATGAATGGTATGGTCAGGGGCGTCAGGGGTTGTTAAACCAGGTAAACTATGGTGTTGAAGGAAATGTATTGGTTGAATATCCTGTGAACATGATGAAAAATGCACCGGCATTACCTTCAAGTGGAATTTCATGGATGGTACCAAAATCAGATTTTTTTACGTCTGAAAAACTTAACCCTGAATGGTCATTTCTGGGATATACTCCATCAGCTCTTTACTCGCTGACCGACCGATCTGGCTGGCTAAGACTAACCCCAAAAAGCTCTACAAAGGCAAACACAATAATAAAAACTGATCCGGAGCACAACTATTCATTGATAACACGCGTCGATTTTATTTCAAATTCTACTTCAGATGAAGCAGGGTTGAGAATTAACAATGGCATGGAAAATTTGTTTGCCAAAGTTTATAGCACTTCAAATAGTAAAGGTGAAAAAGTTATTTGCTTTAGGTTTAACAAAACTCATTACGAAGCTGAAAATAAAATCGGAACTATTGTTTGGCTAAAGTTGGAAAGAAATAATCATGAATTAACTGGTTTCTTTAGTGCAGATGGTACGAAATGGACACAGATTGGCAATAAAATAAATGTTGAAACACTCGACAGTTTTACTTTCAATTATAATGGATGGTGTGGAAATAGACAAGGGCTATATGTTCAGGGGGCAAATCATGCAGATTTTGACCTGTATATATATCGTGATGCTTATTCACCAATACTTGCTGAATGCCCTGCTAATCAATACGGTACAATAAAAACAAAATTATCAAACGGAACTGGATTGCTGGACGATATTCATAACAACGATTGGGCATTATATGCCGGTGTTGAATTTGGCAGTAAGGACTACAACAAAGCGTCGAATAGAGTATCTATTTCAGCTTCTAGCATTAAAGAAGGTAAGGTGGAAATATGGTTGGATTCAATAAACACCGGGGAAAAAATTGCGACTTGTAAAATAGAAAATACTGGCAGCTTATCCAACATAAAGACTTTTACTACCAAAACCATTCGCACCACAGGAAGACACGATGTCTATCTAAAGTTTTTAGGTAAAACTAACGATAAACTATTTGCTTTAAAAGATTTTGTATTTACAAACAAATAACCTGAGTTTTGTGAAATAGAGTTTGTATATATGCTTGTTCTTTTGTTTTGAATGAAAATAATATACTCATATATAGTTATTTACACCAAATAAAATGCTATTCTTATTTGATACAATATGAAAACACTTTCATTTGTTCCTAAAAATCAATATAGCAAATATATATACGTATATCTTGAATTAGAAATAAAATATCTATTATCGAAAATTAGAAATAGATAAGTAGACTATTTTTGCAATCTATTAACAGTAATTAATTGTTGGGTATATCCCTTTGTATTTATACTGCTGAACAATTATTATTACGAGATTAATGAGATATTATTCTCAATTAGGGAAGATTTTCTCTTTGAAATATATTAGATTCCTGATGCTTTAAAAATCATTGTGTGAATCGGGAGTTAGTAACCCTAAAAAATTAGTCGTATTACGAAGATATTGATGAACGATAGCTGATATCTTATTATTGAAATAGTTAGTGTTGAAATCAAATTTCATATTCAAAATGTCGATTTTGTCATCAGGTATTAAACGACATTTTGCTTGTGAAGATATGAAAAACAACCAGCTACTATTATTAATTATTGATTTATGATAGCTCAATTTAATTGGCATTACTAGTATATGCTTCTTTTCAGAAGACAGAAACTAGTTACACATAAAAATAATAATTTTGTTTTATTTTCTAAAGTGGATTGGAGAATTTAGATGCAGAGGTTAATTGAAATCTTTGTTGAAATGCAGATACTCCGATTAACTGTAATGCTAAGTTGAACTTTAAAGTTTATCAACAGATAACTTTATAACAAAGAAAAATGCACATTAATGATGAATGAAAATTTGTGTGATGTGTATCAATAAACACTCTTTATTAATTTTTTTATTAACTTTTTAAATTTAATTTACAATGAAAAAACACTTTTTTTTAATGTATTTGTTTTTTCTGTTCCTCGTCGGTTGTAGTAGTGGCTACGAGGCAATAGTAAAAATACCTACGGTGGCAAATTTGTATGATTCAACTCAGCCTACATCGGTGAGTTCGATTGATCCTACTTATGGCGTAATCGATCAAACTTTTATCTTAAATGGGAATTTTCCCGGCACAATTTCCGACATGAAAATCTATTTTGGAAAAAAGCGGGCAGTTCTTAATGCTACCAATGGACAGTGCATTACAGGACTTGTTCCTAAAGAACCAAATGGTTTTAACCAAATATCTTTAGTAATTGGTAAAGACAGTATTGCTCCTGCTAATTTTACATTCAGGTATCATCAAAGCAAATCAATGAAAACTATTTGCGGAAAATTAGGACCCGATAATGCATGGATGACTGACGCCAGTTATGCAGGTGCTGCTATTGACGCTGTAACTCTTGGTGAATGTCACTATGTCCAAACAGTTGCAGGTGTAAAGGCTGATAACGTATTCCTGATAGAAGCTGGATGGGGTAATAAATTGTTCCTTCTTTCAATGGATGATGGAACGATCACTAAGCTTTCTACTCCTGCAGCTTTATGTCACCCGGCAGTACCTACTTCTCGAGATAAATTTTACGCCACGACTTTTTGGAGTGGAAACCGCACTATCTACACATTTAAAAAAGAAAATAGTTGGACGTTTAATACTACAGGTATTACAATTTCGTCATCCGACTATCCGGGTGATAAAGTGTGCTCAATGACATTCGCTGAGGATGATAATCTTTTATACTGCGTGGACTCACAAGGACGTATTGCTGAAATTAATTTGTCTGATAAGAGTTACAAAATATACACTACTGCTGATCAGAAGCCAGCTGGATTAGCTGCAAGCAATTTTGGAGGTCTTATAATTCCGAGTGCAGCAACAGCGCAGACGCCACTAGTAAAACAAGCACCTAAGAGTTTCGATACTTGGGAAGGTTCTTACATAACTTATAGTAAATATCATCATTGTTTCTTTCTCTCGTTTGCTGCTGAAAACTCAATTTACAAATATGTAAAAAATTCTGACAATACTTGGACTTGTTCGTTGTATGCCGGAGGTAACGGTCCGGGAGTCTCTGTAGGTGACAGACTTATCGATGCTCAGTTCAATTCTCCTCATGGTTTGGTTGTCAATGCAGATGGTGATATATTTGTTGTCAGTAAAGGATACAACGGTTGGACTAAAGGTGGAGATGCCCGTATACAAAAGATTTCGGCAGATGCAGTAGAAATAGCGGCAGGGAATAGTAATGGTACGTTAACAAATGGTACTACTCCGGTGGAGGCTACTTTCCAATATCCTCGTGATATTGCAATTGATGTTGACGGCAACTATTTCATTGCTGGGGGTAACGATGGTACGGTTAGGAAACTTTCCATCGAATAGAAAATAAATGTTAAACCATTAATTAGATTTCAATGAACAAATATATAAAATTTGTACTTTTTTTTGTGGCTGTTTTCTGTCAGTTGCCAATGTATGCACAGTCAGGTTTGACTGCCAGCGGTATGGTGATGACCGAAAAAGGAGAATCACAGATTGGCGTTAGTGTTGTGGTAAAAGAAAACCCGAGTAAAGGCACAATTTCAGATTTAGACGGTCACTTTAAGATAACCGGTTTGCAAAGAAACCAAACCCTGGTTTTCTCTTTGATAGGATATGATAAAATAGAAATGAAGGTTGTAAAGTCTGACGAGAAAATGCGAATCGTCATGAAAGAGCGAGTGAATGAACTTGACGAAGCTGTTGTGGTTGGTCACAGTACGCAACGTAAAATCTCTGTAACCGGTGCAATTTCGAATATAGATGTAAAGGATTTAAAGGCTCCGGCGACATCTGTTGTAAATATGCTTGGTGGTCGTATACCCGGTATTATTTCTCAATTAAAATCTGGTGAACCAGGAAAAGATAATGCTGATTTCTGGATTCGAGGTATCAGCACATTTGGCGCAGGTTCAAGTGCTTTGATACTTATCGACGGAGTGGATGGAAATCTTAATACGCTTGATCCTGAGGATATTGAAAGCTTTTCGATTCTGAAGGATGCATCAGCTACTGCAGTATATGGTGTTAGAGGAGCTAATGGAGTAGTGCTTGTAACCACCAAAAAGGGTGTGGCGGGTAAACTTTCAGTTAGTTTCAAAGCTAATGCCGGTATATCTTATTCTCCTCGGATGCCTAATTATGTAGATGGTAATACCTATGCAAAACTTGCTAACGAAGCTTCTATGTCGAGAGGTGGCGATCCTATCTACAACTCTGTTGATTTGGCTTTGTTTAAAAATGGGATGGATCCCGATCTTCATCCTAATGTTAATTGGAGGGATATTATTTTAAAGGATAATACATGGAATCAACAATATCATATAGGTATTTCTGGAGGAGCACAAGTTGCACGTTACTATATGAGTTTGGGAGTACTGAATAAAGATGCGCTTTTCAAACAGGATCAGGGAATTAATAAATATGACACAAATGTAGCTTACAAGCAATACAATTTTCGTGCGAATGTCGATGTTAATCTAACTAAGAATTCGATCTTGACACTGGGATTGGAAGATATAATGGTCGATCAAAATTACCCGGGCTATGGAGACAGCAGCCAGTCACTATGGGATGCACAAGCTAATATGACACCTGTAACTGTACCGATAATTTTCTCAAGCGGTCAACTGCCTGCCTACGGTCCCAATAACGACCAAATAAGTCCTTACGTGTTGCTCAACTATTCAGGCTACAAGAAATATCATAGTAACTCGACCAAACTTAATGTTCAGTTTCAGCAGGACTTGAGTATGATTACTAAAGGGCTTAATTTTACTGCTCTTTTTAACATGACCAATTACAACGAACTGACATCAACCAGGTCAAAAACTCCCGCGCTGTATTATGCCCGGACAAGAAAACGTGACGGTACGCTGGCTTTGGAAAAAAAGCGGGATTCGGCAGATCCTATGTTTTCAGTGTCTACGTATGTAGACAGAAAATACTATTTCGAGGCACATGCCAATTACGAACGCGTGTTTGATAAAGTACATCGTGTTACAGGTTTGGCACACTATTATATGGAAGATTATATTAGTTCTTACGACAGATCTATTCCGTGGGACACGAAACCATTAACAGACCTTACTGCAATTCCAAAACGCTATATTGGATTTTCAGGTCGTGTAACTTATTCTTTCAAAGATACCTATATGGTTGAGGGAAACATTGGTTATACGGGTTCAGAAGCTTTTGAAAAAGGAAAAAAATTCGGTTACTTTCCTGCTATTTCTTTAGGATGGGTTCCAACGCAATATAAATTTGTGCAGGAGCATCTTCCGATCCTTGATTTTCTCAAATTCAGAGGCTCTTATGGAACTGTGGGCAACGACCGAATGGATACCCGGTTTCCTTATCTGACAATAATGGGAGCAAACACTAGCGGTATATGGAACTCAGGCGATGGCTATACGGAAACTCAGGTAGGATCAAGTAATCTGAGGTGGGAAACGTCCAAAAAATCGAATTTTGGTATTGATGCAAAATTTTTAAAAAACCGTTTTGATTTTACTGTTGACTTTTTCCAAGATATTCGTTCCGGAATTTATCAACAGCGGGCGAGTACTCCTGAAGAAATGGGATTGGTTACATTACCTTATGCGAATGTGGGTAAGATGAAAAGCTGGGGTGTTGACGGGCATCTTTCTTTTACCCAAACAATCAATAAAGATATGTATTTTGTGCTACGTGGTAACTTCACGCAATCCAAAAATGAATTAGTGCAATATGAAGAGGCGATTGTTCGCTATCCTTACCAGTCATCTGTAGGATATCAATACCATGTCAATAGAGGATTGGTAGCACTTGGTTTATTCAAAGATGAAGCCGACGTGAAAAACAGTCCAAGACAGACTTTTACCAGTGTGGTATTGCCCGGTGATATTAAGTACAAGGATGTGAATGGAGATGGCATTATTAATAATTATGATGTAGTGCCATTAGGCTATTCAGACACACCGCAAATACAATATGGTTTTGCTACGGAATTCAATTGGAAAAATTGGAATTTAAGCGTGCTTTTCGAAGGAGTAAGTCGGATAAAATATTTTAGTAGTGGCAACGGATTCTATCCTTTTAAGAATAGAGAAACTGGTAATGTGCTGGATATCGTGTCTGATCGCTGGACATCGAGAGAAATTTCAGGGACTGCTGCAACTGAAAATCCGAATGCCCGTTTCCCAAGACTTACGTACGGGGACAATGCTAATAACAATCAAAATTCTACCTTCTGGTTAAATGATGGTAGCTATTTGAGGCTAAAGAATGTTCAGATATCTTATCAGATGAAGGGTAAGTTAATGGAGAAAGTAGGGATTAAAAATACCACATTTAGTATAATCGGGGAAAATTTACATGTTTGGGACAAAGTGAAAATATTTGATCCCGGTCAGGCAAATAAAAACGGTGCGGTGTATCCCATGCAAAGAGTATTTACATTACAAATGAATATGCAATTTTAAAAAGATACACAAATTATGAAAATAAAAAAATGGATTTGCATTAAGTGGTTTTCGGTACTATTTGTATGCGCTTTAGCATGTACCTCTTGTGAAAGCTACTTAGATATTGATAAATATGTATATGATAAAATGACAATTGACTCAATTTTTGTTAATAGAACGAGAATTCTTCAATATGTTAACGGTACGGCAGCGTATTTGCCTGATGAATCTCAATTAATTGGTGACTGGTATTACAAATCAAAATCTCCAAGCGGTTTGAGCACTGATGAAGCGATAGTACCATGGGCTGATGATAGTCATGCCGGATCTCAACTGTATGTAGATGGTATCACACCTCAGTCTGTTGCTAATGTTAATCCTTGGTCGGATTATTACAAAGGTATTCGTAAGTCAAATATTATACTTGCCAGAATTGGGGGAAATTCGGATTTAACAGAGTCGGATCGTCAGGATTACACTGGGCGGGCTTATTTTTTGCGAGCCTATTTCTATTATAGCTTGGTGAGACTCTATGGACCGGTGCCAATCTTACCTGAGACTGTATTTGATACAGATGCAACTGTTGATGAAGTTTCTTTTGAGCGTAACTCTTGGGACGAATGTGTAGAATATATTTGTAGCGATATGGAAAAAGCTGCAAAGTTACTTCCTACCAGCAGATCAATTGCGTATCCTTATTTGCCAACTAAAGGTTCTGCTTATGCTTTAATAGCTCGTATGCGGTTGTATTCTGCCAGCCCATTGTTCAATGGTGGTGCCAGTACAGTTGAAGAGTTATCAGGTTGGAAACGCACTAATGGGACCTATTTTATTTCTCAAACATATGATCCAGCACGTTGGGGTATTGCTGCTGCAGCTTTTAAGAGAATTATCGACATGGGTAAGTATAAACTCAACACTTGGTCTAAAATCGTAAATTCTAAAGGAACCAGTACATTGCCTCTTCCTACAACATCAGGCGATGTGAATCTGACCACTAAGAATTTCCCCGATGGAGCAATGGATATTGATCCTTACAAGTCGTATAAATCACTATTTGATGGTAGTTTACGACCTGAAAGTATTGATGAGTTTATTTACTGTAATGCAAGGAGTGGAAATGATGATTCATATTACTATCCAACAAAACATTCGGGTAAATCTTCGTATGCTGTAACAACTGATATGATTGAGCAATATCGTATGGCAGATGGAAGACAGTATAGCGACGCTACAGCTGCTGAACATTCGTCCAATCCTGTAGGTTCAGGTGCTGCTTTTTCGGATGATTATGTGCTTGATGCCAACAGAGCAATAATGGATAATAACCGTGAACCACGTTTCTATGCCTCTATTGGTTTTAATTATTGTGTTTGGCCTGCTAGTTCATATACAGGAACTGATAATTCTGTTAAGAATTTTGTTTGTACCTACTATAAGGACGGAACATCAACAGGAGGTCAAGATCAGACAAACTATACAGGTTATACAAGTCGGAAATATTGTCATCAGGAAGATAATTTACTTTATGGCAATCCCGTAAAACAGAAATTTTATCCTACATTCCGTTATGCCGAAGTTTTGTTAGGTTATGTTGAAGCCATGAATGAAATGACAGGCACATATACTGGAACGAATGTAAATGGTGAATCAATTACTATAACCAGAGATCCAGCTGAGATGGTAAAGTACTTCAATCAAATCCGCTATCGTGCCGGACTTCCCGGAATTACCTTGACAGATGCTTCGAACAAAGAAACAATGAGAAGTATTATCAAGCAAGAATGGAGAGTTGAGTTCTTTAACGAAGATCATCGTTATTATGATCTTCGTCGGTGGATGGATGCAAAAAATGCTTATCTAAAACCTGTAATGGGCTTAGATGTATCTCAAAAAGGACAAGCTCGTGCATTATTCTACACAAAAAGAGTCTGGAATACGTTGCCATCAATGAAACGTACCTGGAAAGACAAAATGTATTTCTTTCCTATCTCCCAGTCTACGATAGATAAAAATGGAAGGTTGGTACAAAACCCAGGTTGGAAATAATAATTAAAAAATTTTAGAATATGATGAAAAATAAAATATTATTACCTTTAGCGCTTCTGTCGATCTTGTTTGTAGGATGCGATCAAGAATCTCCTCTGAGCAAAGATTTGTATCCTCAAAGTGTCTATATTGTAGGTGCAGCAGACAAAATTGTTGATAGAGACTTGAACATTGCAGATACGCCTTATGATACTGTTTCCATTTCTGTGGCAGTGAGCGGCTCACGTCCTAGCACTAATGATGTAACGGTTACAGTAGGAGAAATGGATGATGCCATTACTATTTATAATACAAAAAATCTATCTGGTACAGCTACTCAGTATAGAAAAGTTGAGTCTAGTATTTATACGTATCCTTCTAAAAGTGTGACTATCAAGGCCGGACAAGTGTATAATACACTTCCTATTTACATTAAACCCGCTAGTTTTCAGTGCGATTCAATGTATATGATAGCTTTGAGATTAACTTCAACTACTGCTTATTCGTTGGTTAAAACAGATACTGTAGCATTGGTAAGGTTAAATATGGTAAATAAGTATTCTGGATTGTACTACATGAATGGTGTAATTAGAAATACAACTAACCCTAAGGATACTGTAATCTATAATATGGCGAGAAACTTGCTAGCTACTGACGACGGTAAAACTGTTCGTATGTACCATTTTGCCAACGAATTTACTCAAGGCGATGTTAATGATTATCGTCCTACGAATACATTCAAGATTACTGTTAATACTGATAATACGTTGACCCTTAAAACCTGGAATAAATTTGCAATAATTACAGGAGGTGGGACATACTATCCAGATTTGAAGTTATACTCCATTTGGTACACATTTACTGACGATAAAGGGGTTATTCGCAAGACTGTAGGTTATTTGTACAAAGCAACAAAAACAACTGCTGAACAAAAAGTTATAACCGATTGGATTGAAGATCATCCTCTAGCTAAATAACAGAAGACGAAGGTGTCTGAAAAGTCTAAAGTATTAGAACAACTTCTAAATTAGTCTGTGATGATCGCAGGCTCTGTGGAAAACAGAGTGATAATTTGAAAGTATTGCTAGCTTTTACATGACTTTTCAGACACTTTTTTTTATCTTTTTGAATAACTTCCTTGTCGTTTACGGGGGGGGAGGTAGTTGTTTTTTGAAAAAATAGGTTCTCCGAACGTTTTGGCAGGCAAGCTTTATATACAATAAACTTTGTAGTTAAAGAAAACTTCCAGCAAAGGCAAAAAATCTTTTTGAAGAATTCACAAGGTCGGGAAAGAATCAGTCAATTATAAAAATAGATATTGATACGATGTATCAGGGGTAAAATAATATACCATTTTTTTATTATGATATATTAGTATATTTGTTTAAATGTGAGGTGTATGAAGATGAATTAGAGGATGTTGAGCTATTTGAATTGCTTGTCTGGACTAGTAGTAATATAATACAATGCAAAAGCGCAGTCAATGCTTTCTTGTATCAGGTCAAAGTCGCTCAATTAAAGACTTAACGGTGATTCTTGATGTTGAAAGAAAAGCTTTCGAACAATGGTTTGAATGGTGGAATTTTGAATACATAAATTCACTCTCAATTAGTTATGTTCGAAGAGACAAGACAATCTTTTTTTAGCTGATAAACAACAAATTGAACTTCAAAAATGCAACATAAAGCAAGCTAGCTTCTTTAAAAGAAAAATAAAGTTGTAGAATACAGACATATACTTTCCTTAAATCACATGAGTAGGCAATAAAACGAATATTCATAAAATAATTACCAATGAAATTAAACTATAAGTATACTATTGCTGTCTAATTATTTTATATAAAAACTTACGTTATATCTTATGAAAGCACGATCGTCCATCCTATTCCTTTTTCTTTTTCTGTTTGCCTTTGGTACCATTCTTAAGGCACAGGATTCTGTGGAAAACCCCATAAAAAAGCTATTTTTAGATCAGATCTCACTTTTTCCACAAGAAAAAATTTATGTTCAAACCGATAGGAGTAGGTATCTTCCTGGTGAAACCATTTGGTTTCGGGTACATTTGGTAGATGCTGTTTTTTTGAAGCAAGCCAATGCCAGCCGTTATGTCTATGTTGAACTGACTAACCCTACTAATCAACTTGTTGAAAGAGTCAAATTAAGGCCTGATAGTACAGGGTGCTTTTATGGGCAAATGCAATTGGAAGACGAATTGGGCGAAGGTGGATATGTATTGAGAGCCTATACACAGTTTATGCAAAATGTTGGTGAAGATTATTTTTTTACCAAGCAAGTTTACATATCGAATCCTGTTTCGGAAAAGGTATCTGTGGATATAAAATACTTGCCGAACGGAAATACTATCAATTCAGAAATACAATTTAAAAGAAATACAGGGAAGGAAACTATTATACCCCAACAGTGTATAATTTATCCTGATGGTAATGAAAAGGAAAAAGAAAAAACTGTCTCATTTAAGGAGAAAGCCGGATATTACTCTTTTGGTGTAAAAGAAATCAATAAGGAAAGAACATTCCTGTTGCAGGCGGTGATAGAAGGGAGAAAGTATGGAAAGTATTTTAAAATTCCTTCTATGGATAAAACTTTTAATGTCTCTTTCTTTCCGGAGGGAGGATACGCTCCGCTTGCTACCAACATGTCAATGGCTTTTAAAGCGATAAACATAAGTGGATTATCAGAAGATGTAAAAGGTCAGGTTTTCGATGACCAGAACCAACTGTGTACCGAATTTGAAAGTACTCATTTGGGAATGGGTAGTTTTAATATGTTTTATTCTCCGGGAAAGAAGTATCATGTAATATGCACGAATAAAGAAAATGTGTCAAAAAATTTTGATTTGCCGGAACCAGCAGACAATGCTGTTTCGCTGAATACAGTTTGGGCACATGATAAGCTCTATGTAAAAGTGTTGAAGTCTCCTAATTATAAATTGCAACCGCAAACTCAATTAATAGCCCATATCAGAGGAATTCCCGTTTATATGGAATCCTGGGACGATACTAAGGATTATCTTGTTTTTGAGAAGGATTTTTTTCCTGCAGGCATTGTCCATTTTTTGCTGATTGATGGAAACCGAAATATATTAAGTGAGCGACTTGTGTTTTCATCTCAAAGCAGCACCTTTGCTAAAACAACTATAGCATTAGATAAAGTGAATTATCAAACACGCGACAAGATTAATATGTCCATACATATTACCGATGAAGATAAAAAGCCGTTGTCGGGTAATTTTTCATTGGCAGTGGTTGATGCAAATGGTATGAATATAGACACGACTTCTAATATCGTTTCTACTTTATTGCTTTCGTCAGAACTTAAAGGATACATTGAATCCCCTATGAGCTACTTGCAGACAGACAATAAGAAATCTGCAGCTGCACTGGATGTTTTATTAATGACCCAAGGTTGGCGCAGATATGATATCCCTGGTTTACTAAAAGGAAATCCGACGAAAGACTTGAAATACCCTGTCGAATCAGATGAAGAGGTATCAGGTAAGGCTGAAGGTGTTTTCTCGACATTAAAAGAGGGCAATATTAGTCTGCTTGCGCTAAAAGATTCTGTTATAGGAACATCTTTTACTAAACCCGACAAAGAGGGAAAATTCAGGTTTAAAGATTTAGAGTATCCGGAAGGAACCAGGTATATAATTCAGGCTAATACTAAGAGTGGATCACGTAAAGTCTTCATAGAAATGGACAATGTGCCTCATTTCCCCTCTTTAACTCCTCCGGTAATAATGGCGCGAGAAGAGCCTATTATGAAAGATGCGGTTTCGGTTACAACAACGAGCAAGAAATATTCTGCATATGATGGGATGAAAATATATAATTTAGGTGAGGTAACGGTTACCGCAAAACGAAAATCCTTAATAACAACTGAGTCTCCATATTATTCGATTACGTCATCTCCGGTTATAACTGCTAAAGAAATTGAAGGTTGGCATCTTATATCAGTATATGATTTACTGCGTAGAATATCTGGTGTTACTGTTAATGGAACAGAAGTTCGCTACCGTGGTAATACTCCCATGCTGCTTTTGGATAATGTTCCTACTGAAGGATTTGATTATGACATGTTGACCGTAGATGATATTCAAGATGCTTTTGTAACTCCAGGTACTACAATGGGAGTTATTTTTGGATCTCGTGGGGTAAATGGAGCAATAGTTATTAACACTAGAAAGGGATT
>Ga0302285_10000795_pt1 | contig 17381 bp, 8 predicted proteins | sample III_Fen_E2_2_FD_200455 | JGI IMG/M metagenome (GOLD analysis project Ga0302285, IMG submission 200455) | Peat permafrost microbial communities from Stordalen Mire near Abisko, Sweden - III_Fen_E2_2 | ecosystem: Environmental > Terrestrial > Soil > Wetlands > Permafrost | place: Sweden: Abisko... | reverse complement strand
ACGACTTGTAATCCATCAACTTTTGATGGAAATAACTATTCTTTAGCTGAGTCTCAGGGAGGGAAGATTTTTTATGCAGCAAATAATACGTATTTTTGCGGATATTGAGAGCGCGAGTATTATTGAAAAAGAAATAGCAAAAATAAGGACATATCCTAATGGGGATCTGCCTGAGCAATGATAGCTCTGCGAGTAGATAGAAACACAAGTATTCAACGATTGTAAAACAAACACATCTATTTAGTAATTGAATATTGCTATCTTAACTAAAGTACTTTTTTATGGTCAAACACTACAGATTTAAGTGAATGAAGCTGGCCAATACAATAAGAGAAGTCTTGTCACGAATTCAATGAATCTACAGCTGGATGCCAATCCTCTTTAGTTTTTGCAAAACGCTGAGCCTGTGTTATCAGATATCAGCGAACTACAAGCGAATCTCACACCATACATCGATAGGCACATTGTAAATATAATACAAACTTATCTGAAAAGCTGCAATCAATGATAATAACTTATGAATAAAAACAAATTTTTTGTAAAAGGATGCATAAAAAATCTCTGCTCATAAGATGCTTGGCTGGGAAGATTAAGAGAAACTACTTACAGGAGTGACTAACGAACAAGCCAAAACTACCAAAAAGAAGAAGCAGTGCTTGCTGACTTCAGATTTCATCCGAGATGATCCCTTTATCAGCAACTTCAAATACACAATTAGAATGTAACCAAAGAACTAGCTAATTGTGTTGTATTCTTAATCAAAAGAGTGAAAGTTATTAAAATATTCGTTTTAGAAGTCAATAAAATAAGAAAGAAAATATAAATAATTAGCATTTTCAACTCTAAAATTTATTAAATGTAGCAATAATCAAGAAGGCTTGAATGTCTTATTTTTATTGAATAAACACTCAATCCTTAAGCTTTCGTTTCTGACCATTTTTTACTCTTTTAGATGTGCCCCTTTAATAAGAAGTCAAGATATAATTCGCAGGATGTTCCATCTTAGCTGGACATCAATATTAACTAAATACACCACTATTAAAGAGACTCTCTTCGAATTCACAGATCCAAACTAAATCACTGATTGTCCCTTGTTCTCGCATGAACGATAAGACTCCCATCTTGAGGAATATCTTAAGTGCACACTCCTGAATAGTGAGGGAACCTTATCTCTTAAGAGGATTCTCTGGGTTCTCAAAGAATTGAGATATAAACTGGATTTCTGTCCGTTCCTGATTCATGTTGCACACTTTTTGTTGCTTCTTTTCCCTGAGCACGAGACATATTTCATCATAAATGCCTTGCTAGATGACTCAGAATCGATACTCACATCACCTCAACTCATAGCTATTCCCCTTGCTAAGAAAATGAAATTTCATTTTACTTTCGATAGATCAGCTTTTGAGCAGTACTACAACACTAAAATCTTGTTTAATATGACATATCTCTTTGCAATATCCCATTGCATAATTGTTTATCTTCTTTTTTTCAGATTTTGTCACTTATTTGGTGAGCGTGCAGGCTCATTCAATTAGAATATGAAATCCCTTGATAAGTTCCTATAGGAGAAATTTGATACATCACTAGCTGAGTTATTCAGAAAGATGGTTTGCTCTGGATTCTGTCCAATTCTCCCTCTCGTTGTAAGTTCTTATTTTGGTTGGGAATATCCATCAGAGAATAAACTTCTGCCATTTTCTGTGATTTCTAAAATAATACAAAAATTTTTGTCTTCCCTTTATCACGAATTCCAGGCTAGATTGCAAATGATGATAGCATATCTGAAAGATGGCATGAGAGTGCTTCATCACGTTGGACTCGCTGTCTTCACATTTAAAGAAGTATCTATCTCTAACACTATTAAAAGAAGAAAAATAATATGAACCAAGATCTACAATTGTTTCGTTTTCTTAAGGAAAGCATACTCGCTGCAGAAACATCCGAATAGCTTGGTGAGGTTATGGATGCGTGTTTATCTGAGCTTGCTTCTAGCCCTCCGAAAATGAAAGCCTTCTTTAAGGTAGCATTCAGGTTTCTAGAAGCATTGTTCTAACTTATTAATTTTTCAAAATCTTTCCACAAAACAGCTCGGTTTCAGCTCCAAATAAATGAAGTGCAATGCCACAAAATTACAAAATTCCAAGAAACCCATCAGACCACTCCAACAGCTCGCCATTTATTATCGCCCGAAAGTCCGAGAGCAATCAAAGTTTCTTCAATACAAGCATGTAATTCTTGGGGGAAAGAAATATCAAACATACTAAGAAAAACTCTCTCACTTTCTCTAAAATCTAAATCATTCATGTTTCTCAGTTTGAAAAGATATGGAGTTGGCTGCCAACGCAGTAGAGAATGTAAAATCCAGTGTAGATCTTTGCTACTCAAGTTGATGGATATTCCCTTTAGTAGATTTATTTAAAAGTCAAAGAATTTCGTAACATGCCGATGCTTTTAATAATCAAAACATAAAATCAAGTAACAAACCAAGATAAAATCTTTGTTTATTAACAATAATTTTTTCCTTTAATTTCGATAATCTCTTAGATCTTCGGTGCTTACTGTGACCGCATGATCGATTCCAAGGACATGAAGACTTACATAGGCACTAATGATTCATTTGTATTTAAGCTCGAGCCAGTTTCTGAGGCATACTACTCGACTGAATAAAACAATAATCATTTATACGTTGAACCTATGTAATTTTCAGTGGGCAGCGATAGCCCAGCGCTTGTAATAGATAACGACCTAAAAGGAAGAACATTCACTAGTTAAACCTACGCTAGTCCGCCATTAAACGATGCTGACTCTGACGACTATGCTGCATCAGGGTTTGACTGTCTCGATTTAGAAATCTACACCATACATTTTCTATGAAGAAAAAGAAGTGACAATGAATTTGAAGGTTTAATTTCTAATAATTTATTACTGTTTATTATTTAGAACTAACTACATACATATATCAAAGTTATCTATTATTAAAAATCTATTTATTAAGTACCAAATGAGTATATTATTATGTACCAAATGAGTATATTATTATGTGTAACTCAAGTCAATAATCATCAATAAATTTATGTATTTGGGGGTACAATCACACAATTCTGCAAAAGAAGGGAGATATTTACAGCCTTTATTTGATTGTTAATACGAATACTAATAATTGACTTGTTTTTTTTTAATTTCTAGAGGGAAATTAATGAAATTACGCGATAAACTAACAGTTGATCCTTTAACTAAGGATGGCTGCTAATTCGGTGAGTACTTTAGTCCATATAATGTACCTATGCATGTGAATAACTCGAAAACAATCTTGAATCCTATAAAAACGGATATGCTAACGAAAGAATTTCATTATTCACGTCGCAGTCCACTTAGAAATATTAAATCTCCACTAAAAAATCGCTTGCTTCTAGTGATATCACCACCTGTTGGCAGCAACAATCTCAGCTCCCAAGATGAAAATGTTCATACTATTAGTCCACTAAATCACTCCGCTGCGTTGAATCCTCCAAAAAACAACGATTCTTCGATTCTTGATGGATTCTCTAATTCTTCTAAAAGACATAACTTCACCCCTGATCGTAACCATCGTCCAAGATTGTTCTAAGATGTATTCAGTAATAAAAGTCATCATGAAACTGATTCTCCTATTTTTAATTGCTAGAACTCCCCTGTAAATATGATAAAATGTATTAATTAGCTGTTTTCTCCTGAAAAGATGCAGTCTCCCTAGTAGACATCTCCTATTAAAGGGAAAAAGTTCTCTAAGAGAATTTAAGAAGAGAATAAGTCAAAATTATAGAGAGGATTCTATATGAGGTTAAGAGCGGAAGAGAATAGTAAGTTATAAGCGATTCAAAAACAAGATTTTAATCTTACTTTCATAGAGCATCCTGAGAATATTAGGAAATAAGTCTAAATTCCATCGGATCCATTGAGATGGAATGATAAGAACAATATTGAATCAGCTGGGAGTCTCAGTGGAAGGATGAAAAATAATGGAAATAGTTAAATGGTTTAGAAAAATAAGAATTATGGTTAGTATAAAAATAAAGAGCTATTAATTTAAGAAAATAGTAATAACAACTACAGCAGCATTATCAACAACAATAACAACAACAAAATCGATGAATTTATAAATAGACATTTCAGTACGAGATTAAGAGATGAAACCACCATAGATGGATTGAATGAGAGGTTATTGCAAGGATAGTAGACCTGCGAAATTGCTATTGAATCAAAATATCAAGAATCAGATAATAATACTAATAATAATTAAGAAGTCAAAGCGGATAATAACAAAAAAGAGGATATCTTTGATGTCCTGAAACTCTGCAGTGATTACCTTAGAAAGAAAGACAAGAGGTCTCATTCATCGCATTAATTCCCTTCAAAATTCGTGAAGGTAAAAAAATAATTGTAAATCTACCCAACTGAAATAACTACAGAATCTTCTAACAACGAGTTCAACCATCCAAAAGAGCAATTATTCTCTCCTAAGACATATGCTCGGTAAGGAAAGCTCATGAGATAATACACAAGTAATATGTAAGAAAATACTGAGAAAAAATAAGCAAACAAAAGTGATTGTGGAGGGAAATTAGGAAATGAGTCAATCAGTCATAAAAATCTCAGGCAAGATGTAAGAACGAAATGTTAGGAGTTTTGATCGTTTTTTTTGATAAATTTTTCTATATGTCTTTGTTTTTTTGAAGGTTCATGCTGGTAGTTAGACTCTTGAAATGCTCTACAAAGATGATTAGTCATCTCTTCCTATTCAAAAGATCACAGAATTGATCGCTTTGAACTAATCTTATCTTCAAAACACCTCTCCAATTCGAGTTTAAAGATCAGTTATAGAACCTACAATTTTTAAAAATTTCTACAGCAAATCGATATGCAAGTAGACTATTCTCCCTGGAGATATCAATAATAATAAAAGTAATTTCGAACTTCAATCTAATACTCTACTTCTTGGTGATGAGAAGTATTTGGATTCTCTACCATTTACCCCTTTACAGACAACATAATAAGGTTTCCCTACTCGCTAAAAAATCTACCTTTCAAATAATTAATCGAATTTTGAGTAAAAAAAGAGATTTCGTCATCACAAACCCAGCAACGGCCATGTTAATAATCCTATTAAGCAACAAGAAAACACATAGATATTGTCTAGGAAGATACTTAATTGGGTTGAAGAAAGAAAGGAAAACAAAGAAAAAGAGAAGAATTAGCAAGAAACAAATGAACAAGATCGCTAAGAAAATTATTACGAAAATGACACAGACATTGAGATACTTCCATGGGATGATAAGAACAATAGCAACTACAATGAATATGAAATATTCCCAGGAGCAGGGGAAGAAGAGATAACATTTTGAGGTAGATAGAAAAAGATAGAAAAGGATGTCTGTAAATGAGTGCTTTTATTTTTGACTGAAAAAGACTTAACTTCTTCAGCTTATTATGCTAAGAAAATTAATAATATATGTGTTAATGTACTTCTCCTATTTTGTATGTTAGTTCTTTCCTTTTCACGAATAATTCGATAGATCGTGAAGTGAATGTAAAGAGACCTTTTTGGTAGGCACGAAGTAATTCTAATGTGCGTTGTGTGGGTTAGAAGCAGAACCATTTATGTTGTTGATGTTGATATTGTTGGTGTTGTTACCGTTGATGTTAATATTGTTGACAATAAGACTGTTATTGTTGTTCGAATAAAGTGGCATTGGATTTATATTATTTTCATCACTTCCGTTGAGATTTAATACCATTTGATTCTACGGTTGCTAGTTCAGTAATCGCTTTCTGTTATTCATGTCGACGTAGAAAGAATCATTCCTGCTTCTATCTCGGCTTCGAAAGCTCTCGAGAGTGAATGAATTGTTCTAGCTATTCTAGATTGCAAATTGATTACTTCGAGTTACTTTAACCCCCATGACATTATCCATGCTTTCAGGCCGATGTCGTGATGGCTGATCGACTTATAAAAGACTACTAGGTGTTCGAAGTGGCATGGATTAGTTAAAATTATCTCCAGGGATGGTGCTCACATTAGAAGGGATAATTAGTGGTGTGTTTAGATTCAGCATACTTTGCACAACACTTGGGAGATATTAACTGTTACTACCAGCACCACCTAGAATTAACTGCTGCTACTGCAGGAGATGCGCAGAATTAGGCCCACTATTTACAATTCCTCCTCCTAATGGATTCAAGAATGATGCATCAGGGGAGATGAGTCTCTTGGAACTTTTTGTAAATCTGTAGATTTCATTCCGGGTATATTTATAGCAAGACAGCCCGATATATCCGTCTTCTTCTGGGATATCTTCCTCCCTTCTATCTTTTGTCATTTAGTGATTAGCGAATCGTTATTTGAGTGTATGGATCCCAAGGATATCCGCGTACAACTCATATACAATATGCGTGCCTGTGTCTGCTTCAGTGAAAACTTTAGGGAAATACGGTCCAAGTTTTCCGATTATTTTCTAGTTTACTTTCATCCCAATGCCTAATCCTTTTTTCTTACTCGCAGGGTTTGCAGAAGTGATATTCTAGAAATAATTGGAAAAACTACTAACTTTTCGAAGTGGCTGCTTCTATGACTTTTTTCGTAAAGCTACAATTCTCACTTGATTATTGTTAGTGTTTTAATGGAGTGTAGAGAACATATCATCGTTGACGTTCATGAATTCATTCACACCTGGTCCACTGTCTAAAATGTCAAATCTAAAAGTCTTCAGCCCTAGATTCATACAGGAACGGACTGATATTGAAATATATCCTTTGTCTATGCCTTCTAAAGAGTTCTGTAGGTAATTAAATAAGACTTGCTTGACACGGCGTTGATCTTGGATCATATGGTGATCTTCGTTCATGTGATCAGAACAGAAGAACATGACTTTTTTTTGACGACATTTTTCGATCATCACATCACTGACTTCTTGGAGAACTTTTCTCAAAGAAAAACTACGGATTTTCGTGTTGCCCATGGCTGAGGAGTATAAACGATTGTCTTTATTGTTATTGTTATTGTTATTGCTATTTGAGTTATTATTCGATGAACTCTATTGTTAGTTTTTGTTTTGCTAGCTCTAACTGCTGAGTTATTAAAGTGGATTAATTGAACTAACTTGATTAAATCCTAGAACACCTTAAATACTTGGTGCTCCATTTGTACCATTGCCCCCGCTATTGCTGTTAGCAACATTTTCTTGATTTCCTAATAAGTCAATATCGATACTTTGTTTCGGAGAAGCATTAGGATATGGTGGATCTTTCTTGAAGGATTTTTTAGGAGATGAGGTTTCCTTACGATTTTACGGACTGGTACTCCTGAACAATTGTTAAGATTTCTACCTCACAGGAGGCATAAAAGAAGATTCTTTTTCTCTAATATATTCTCGCACGGAGGCTTCATGAGGTTAACCTTATCCTCCATTGAATTAATTGTTCTGTTAACTCGATGAAATTTGAACGTTTTTTTCAAATACAAAATCTAAAATATTGTGGATCCCTGTGAAGATGCTCATTACTGAATACTTCAAATCATAGTAAATGTTACTCTAGCTGATCGGAATAGCCAACTAGCCTATTTCAGTAGATAACCGTACAATTCTATCCTAGAAGAACCTTAAGGTATCCTTGAATAGTTCATGATATTGTTTCTTACTTTGCTTAAGGATTTTAATGTTCTCTTGGACGGAATTATCTTCTACACTGACAAGCAAGAGAGGTTCATTCACAGAGAACTAAAAGACTTAAATCTTGTAGAAGCATCTCCCCTGTGGTTTTTTCTCCCAATCTTCGCAGTAGTATCCTTTTAGGATCTCAAAGAATCTGTCAAAATAAGCAGTGTGTCACAGAAAAGAAAAGTTAACAATGCAAATTTCAAAAAAAGAACTAGCTGAAAATAAACAATATCTTTTAGGCATTTTGTTTCTCTTTTTTACTTTTGTTCTTTTTCGAAATTCGAGGAATTCTTCTTATTCACAACACTCCTCATACTTATGAGCTTTTTAATAGACGGATTTCGATCGACTCTAGAAGGTGACACAGATCCGTTGTCTTCTGCTGGGCTATCTTCGTTGAGGGATTTGAGATCTGTGATAATTTTCTTGTTACCTATAACTAACGGCTTAATGTTGAGCTCTTATCGCTTTCTTGTTTCTGAAGCAATGGCATGGTGCTTCTCTAGGATGAAGTCTCTCAAGGTGCGCTTAGACAAAGGTGAATCCAAGCGGATACATTACATGAATTTATTGAAATTTTCGTCATTATCAACTTTAAAGTTAATTTGTGCTTCTTTGTTTGATGCGTTGAGGCCGATTTCATTAGTGATAAGGTTGTACTTGGAGATCATTACATTAATAGGGAGTACCTCGTCGACAATGAGGTTCCACTGCTCACGTTGCTTAGAGTTTAAGAATGCTAATCTTCTGAGTTTCTCGTTTTTAAATAGATTGAATGTTGTCAAGAAACCTAAAGTAGAAAGAGAAAACAAAAAAGGGAAGTTATTGGTTAGCAAGAGTAGGAGGGTTAGTATGAAAATCACCTAGAATTTTATTGTATTCTATGAATTTTATTTACTATTGGAAACCCTGGAAAACCCATGATGCATTTATCTATTTTTACCTGATCCAACGCAGAGTACAAATAGCAAGATGATATCTTTAATTTCTTGTTTGTCTGAGTCGAAATCCAAGAGAGACATAAAGAATATCACAGACCGACTACTGATTAGCAGAAGAAGATCCCACACAAACGTGTGAGTTTTCATGAATATCCCAACAGCATAAAGAAAAATATCCTAAAGAAACAGCTACTATCCTACTGAAAGTCTTTCATCTAAGGAGGTTAAAAAAACTACATAGCATATTGTATTGTAAATATTCAGCAGAAATATCAGCAATCTTAGATGAACTCTGTCATTTTTGATCAGAAAAAATGACACAAAATGGAGAAATGAATTCAGGGACAGAAACGAAAGTGCTGTCGTGTGACCTTGAATCCCTTGGCTTATTGCGCCTGCTACACTCATGCAAACCACTGCCACAATTGACCACACATAGAATCCTGAACTAGCGTTGAAACGAGCACCCTGGTATTCTACTTCAAGATCGTTGTTTCGAAATCTCAGTGAATAAGGACGAAGCTAGTATTTACTGAAATTGTTCTGAAAATATGTTATTTTCATGCGGGTCTTCTCCCTCATTGCGAAGACTCACGTGGATTTTGTAGTCTTCTTTTTGTTGTTCTCCTTCCCACCCTCCACCTTTGTTTTGTCTCCTTCACTTTCTTCACTGAAGGATTCTTCTAAATTTACTTGGATGTTATTAATTCTTGATTTTTTTTGTTTGCTTAACATCTCCCACGAATAAGCTCACTTTGTTTCATGTAAATCATTAAGTTAGAAACAAACAAAGGAGAGTATGTAAATAAGATAATTATAATAATAGTAATATTAATCCTCTGCGGATCTTGTGGTCCTAACGTTCTGAATTCGACTTTGAAGATTTTATATTTTTTGTAATGAGGAAGAAATTGTACTTTTATCTAATAATTCTTCTTAGTTTCTCACATGGGTTATTAAATGAATTTCCCGCAAAAACATCACTGGAGTTTTAGATAAAAAGAGGGAGACGAATTAATTTTGTTAATCTGACTCATTCTATATATTTATCCATTCGTTTAATTTGCCATTTTGTTTCTTAGAAAGCCAGCAGTCATTCCTTAGCTTACTCTCTTCTACTTTCAAATTAAAGATTTTGTTAGAAGATACCCTCTTGCTATGAATACCACGTAAACGAACTCAAACCCGCAATATTTTATGCTGAAAGTCACTGTAATTATTGAATAATATTCTGTCATATGGAAAAATAGATGGTTTCGAAGCTTAATAATTAAAAAATTAAACGGAATATTACTGAATCTAAAATAGTCTTATGAAACTCCTCTTGACTAATGTAATCAATTAAAGAAAATGTGAAAAAAACAAAATAATTATCATGAAGAACCTTAAATTATTCCAGCAAATACTACTGCAAAGGAAATTAAAACAGACAAACAAGAATTTGCAAATAATGTATTTTTTTTTTTTTCCATCAAAAATTGAATATTTTTCTTCAATTCTAATAGGTATTCTAGCAAATAATGGGTTGTGGAACTTCTAAATCTCATAATTCTATTATTGAACCTTAGAAAAAAGAACCATAAAAAGAGGAACGAATTAAGAAAAACTCACTTGATGAAAGGAACCTACTTATCAAAGATATGGTTATTGGTTAAGAATAAGGAGATGAAGAATAAGAAAAATAAGTTTTAGAAGAACATCGAAAGAATTCGATAGCATTACCAATAATTCTTGGAGACAAGTAAAATCAATCAGAAATAATAGCAGTAGAAACTGAAAAATAGCAAGATAATTTATATAATAATTGGAAAGTACCAGTTCATCATGAGGCTTAAGAAGAATTTGTGATTAGTGACTAGCATCGAGACCAACAGCAAGGAAAAAAATACGAATTTTCAAAGCTAGAATCTTCTAAAAACAATAGTCTATCTCTCAAGGAAAACATAGAAGATCTATTGTAGTAATCTAGCCTATCAATTAAGACTAAGCCCATATGTGAGTAAGAATTATAAGAACTTCATAGCCCTGAAAATATTAATAGAAATAACACCAATTCTGGCCTTGAAAAACACGAGGATTATTTTATAAAATCCTAATAAATATTCCCCCATACATTAGATCATCAACGGATACCTGCAAATCCGAGAACTCTAAGCTAGAGTAACATCATTCATTGTGATTTTTTTCATCCTAATACATCAAATGCGAGCATTATAAATCTTAATGAAAGTCACCCATTCACAGAAAGACACTACATAAGCTCAATAATGATGTCTGGCAGTGCAGTTTAATTATCATAACGATACCAGCAATAAGAACAATCTGATCCACAGTTACAATTCTTTTCACATTATGGTTAATCTAGACGTATTTTGCCTGTTTGGGAGGAGGATAACTGCAAAAATGATGACAAATAGTAAACATCCAGGATTTATATTCAAACACCGAGAGAATAGTCTCAAAATTCGCATGAAAAAGAAAGAAATAACATCCATGAAAAATCTAAATAAGCCTCATAATTTGTGTCATAATAATCTCAGAATCTACAGAATTCTATTAAGGATACTTATCCTACATACTGTGAGACTTACAACAAAATATTCAAGTCATCTTTAAAATAATAGCAGTTTAGGAAAGATAATCCATTTTTAATCGAAAATGCTGTTAAGCAATATAATCTTGATTGCTAATAAACTGCCAATCTAGAGAGAGTACTTAAAATACTCTTGAGATGCAATGAATGCATCGATAGATTGGTAGCTGTGATTTGTTTCGGATTCATTTTGAATGTGAAAGATATTGGGCGTGGAAATAATTAGCATAATTCGGATAATTCTCATAAATAATGTTCTCGCTCTATTAAGGCTATGTTTTTCTTCTAAAGAACGGGAGAAGCGATTACATTAGAAGAAAAAATATAAAAAGAGGTTAATTTAATGGAGAGAATAAAAGCATATTCAGGGTTAGTTACAATGAAAAGTTATACTGTTGAAATGATTGATTTGAAGGATCAACGAATTGGGGTGATGATAATCACCTTAAACTAAGAAGTTAATGGAACTTTGAAGGATTATAGATTGATGTGGGAAGAGAGAACCTCCAGAAATTCTTAGAGTCATATGATATCCCCTGGGAGTGATTTCTTAAAATGTTCTACGAGTAATCTTAAGAGTGATCAAATGATCAATTAAAATGAATATCTTCGTATTAATGAAAGAAGCATTGTGAAAAAATCAAAAGAAATGGTTTCTGCATTGAAATCTGTCTTCAATACAAGCTGTAAAAATTACTCCTTAGCTGAAACAGTTATCCTTATCTGTTCCTAAAATGATAACCTTCTTCTATGCGATTTTGGGACACAAGCGTTATCGTTAACTTACAGATATATTTATCAATAAATTACCTAGAATCTTGTGCTGTAGAGTCCATAAATTAGAGTGATGTTGGGTAATCTAGCAGCTGAAGACGAAAATCTTATTTAACAATCTTCATTTTTAATATCTGACAGTAACTAGATTTACTCAGCTGGAGTATCTTTAGCGTTGCTTGCTGGCATCAAAGAATCTTCTTTAGTTAGCTATGCGTAATCTAGTTTGAAGCCCTCCATCGAGATAAATAACTCACAGGAGAATTTGAATAATCAAAACGATGCATTCACACATCCATCTTACAGCACACGTCTAGCAGCTTACAAAGCTAATTTAATGCAATCTTTATTTTTGGATTCACTTCCATAACATTCGATTTTGTTTGAAAAATCACATTTAATTGTGAATTACCTCTTAGCTTAATCGTTGAATTTGTCGGTTTTTCCTGTGATTACATCCAGAGAAAATGACATTAACTACGTTTTAATGTAGTTTTTGAATATTGACGAAGAAGAAAGGAACATAGAGGAGTTAATTAATATCACTGAAGTGTTATCATCTAAGTATTTTATTGATTATCCTATCTCTAGAATTGAAAGGGAATATGTCAAAGGTCCAGTTTAATCAAAGGCTCCTGAGGTCAATATATTTCTAGAGCTTAAGAAGGAAAATAATGATAATACAGTTATCCCTGGATAAAAGCAGCAAAACGCTGATTTTCACTATCAAATGGCACTAGGTTATTATGAAATCGATAAGAATTAAGAGGCAGCTTTAGATCACATTCTGAAAGCACTACAATTCACCCAAGGAGGTAACACTGGGGAGTATTTAAACTCACTTGGATGCATTCTGCTATAAATTAATAATTTCGAGCAAGCCTAGATGGCATTTCATCTTTCAATTCAGCAATCCCCAAGTTATGCACTTCCATATTTTAATATTGGATTGATCAAGCACAAAGTTGAGAGAACTCCAGAAGCAGCAATGAAACTGTATTAGCATAGTTTAGATCTTGATGAAAATCTGATAGAAAGTGTATTCAACATGGCAGTTATTTAAAAAAATTATCTTAATCAAGTAAATTCTGCTAGAAACAATTACATATTTTGTTCTAAGGTCTTCCCCAAAGATAGTTAAGTTGATAATAATATTGGAGTGCTTGAGAGAGAGAACGAATAACTTTAGAAGGAAAGTTAAATTGTTTTACTGTTTCAAAGTTTCTTTTTATCTGATATTTTCTCCAAAATGCAAGATTTTCTTTAATTATCAGACAAATATTTAGTAATGAACGATTGTGTAAGCCATTAAAATAGGATCATACACACATAAATTGGTAACAAAAAATCAAATACATATCATAAATACAGTTTAATAGAACATAAATGCCTTTAACGCATTGTATCCTTGTTTTGAGGACAGAGAGAAACAAAATGATGTACTGAAGAAAACCCAGCATGCACCAGATTGCATCTCATTTTCTCATGTCAAAATCTAACTACCTGATTGGTTTTACAGGGAGAATGAAATTTCATCTGAAATCATTTGAACTCTCAGCTATCAACCCGTATTTAAAAAGGTTATTTAGAGCGATTTGCAGATACTAGAAAAAAAAATTCTCAATTATTTAGGACTTATCTTAGCTGTAACTGTTTAATAGAGATTTTGAAAGTTACTTTCTCTTACGGGTATTTTTGTACAGATGATAAAACTTATTCTCAGTCAGTTTATCTTGTATTGAGAGGAAAAAGGGATTTTCTTTTCTTACAATAAATAGCAAAAAAGTACATCAGAAAGGGACTTATTATCAATCTATAAAAGAAAATTTATTAAGACTTAGGCAAATTCAAAGGATTTAGCAAGGAGATGAAAGTAACAAAATAATTTTATAATTTTCATATTGTTGTATTAATCTGCAGATTCAACATTGGATTTAAGCTTAATATTTACATATAAACCTTCTAGGAGACACGTTTCTCGATAATGATTAATTAAAGAAAATCTTTTTTTGGAGGAGGGCTTTTTTATTGATTAAATTGGATTTTAGTCTCAAAATTTTGATTTCATTTGCAAGAATCGAAAAATGTTAGAAAAAAATGAAAGGACAATACAAATAAGGCATTTTTTTAACTAATGAAGATTCAAATAGCTTAATTGACTCGTTTTTAGATAAAAATGCTGAGCTTCTTGGATTTTATATAGAGTTCTTAAAATAAACCATATGAAATAGCTTAATGAAATCTGAACAATCCTAGTTAATCAGGTAGGAAAAGTCACGAGGGGTCTTAATTGAGAAATCACTTTCACGCTAACATTATTTGAATTCAAAGGGATAAACATCTTTCAAAATTGTAAATGAAAGTGTGCATTCTAATTTAAAATGTTGGCTTTTTTATAAAATAGAGCTAAACCCAAAATATTTAAGAAATTTTAAGAGATTTTCAATCATTTGATCTCGTTTTTTTATCTTTGAGAAAAATCACGAGAAGATAGATAAATATTTATGTATTGGGAGAAGAGTTTTATAATTTAAGAAATAATATCTTGAATCAAACATCTTTAGCTGTTTGAAAGATCAATTTAGTAAATCAAACAGAATAATTAAAACTTATTTTTATTCTTACGATTCTTTTGTTTTGTTTCAAAAAAAAAGAAAAAAGAGATGGGGTTTGAAAACTATTATTTAAATTCTTTTATTTTAACCATCAATAATGTGACAATTATTATCTTCTAATACCCTTGCAAAAAAGGTATTTCATGAGCCTCCGTTTACATTGTTGCAAAGAATAAGTTAACACCATTTTTAACCAATAAACAATTATAATATCCTCTAATGATGTTTTCAGATAAATAAATTGCTAATATCTAACTAATTCATCTCAAAATAATACTAACACAAACACACAAAAATATCATGTTATTAATGATTATTTTTTATGCTATTCTTAATATGCATAAAAGTTCTTAATATCTCAGTACAATTGCAAAATCAATTAAAACAACTTTGAAATAAAAACAAAACATTTTTATCTCTCATGGCAACGAATTTTACTAAGCCTATTCTCTTCGGATGTATTGTGTGTCCATTTACTAATAAAGTGAGATTCGCCCTAGAGCTTTTGAACGTCGACTACACTTATGAAGAAATCGACATTTTAACAGGAAAAAATAGAGAAGAATCATACTTGAAAATCAACCCTTAAGGAAGAGTGCCATCATTCACCACAAAAGATGGAAGAAACCTCTACGATAGCTAAGTTCTATTGTCTTACATTGAAGATGAGTTCGGATAGCTATTCCCTAAAGACAATTATGAAAAAGGAATTCAACGCAATTGGGTAGGATATTTTGACAATAATGTTTTTTCAAAATACCATCCAGCCATCAGCGCATATCAAGAAGGAAACTAAGAATAAATTGAAAAGCTTCATCAAGAAGCATTCATTGCCATAAAGAACCTCTCAAGTGGCTCAGGTTTAACTGAAAGAATCACTTCAAATCCAAAATCTTTTTTTTCTGGTGACTCCTAAGCAACTTACGCTGATGTTGCTATTGTACCTCACCTCCGTTTGATGAATATTTTCTGGAAGAACTTTCTCAATAAAGATCTTTTCTAAGTCGCAAATAACGATAAAGATGCACTTGCACTGAAGCAACTCTTCGATAATGTACATTCTCTCCCAAGTTGCTTAGCTGCCTCCTATAAATTGAAGGTTCTCCCTGAAAAAGGAAAGAATCCTCTGATTGAAGAATTAGGATTCACTTCTCCGGAAACGTTTGATTTCGAGGCCTATATCATTGCTTTCCTCAAGGCCAAATTCCCAAAGAAATGAATCAAAGATAAATGGGAAAGAGAAGAAACTAGGGAAATCATTAAATTAGTTTTGGAATTTACTTATTTGTTTAAAATGCAAATCCAAGAATGTAAGAAAAATTTTTAAACAAGAGCTCAATTCAATGCTATAATTGACTCATATTCCTGTGAAATAAGACAATAATCATAATAATCTATTAACAAATTCAATACTTACAAGAAAACAGAAATAATTATGTCAGTTAGTTTCAATCAATTGAGAAATAATTAAAAGTTTTTTTCAACTCATTAAATATCACTATTAACTCTTCTACTCTTCCTCATCTTCGCTATCCTCAACTGGGATTCCTTCGACAACTTAATTGATTTGTTCATAACCACCTTCTGTTGTTTATTCGTAGTATGCAAATCCCTATGGAATATTTTGAAGATCTCCTAAGATTGCATTCTAATCAGATAAATACATTCCCAAGGGAATCTAATTAATTTATTGTGATGGGGAAGATGCTCCTCCAAGTACAGAATTCCTCTTTATCGGCATCTAATCTAATTCTAAATTTGTTTAACTTGAGTTTCTCTTTGTAATAACACGATTTATTTAAGAAGGATTCATTTAAGTTTGCAGACTCTAACTAGATTTATTCTTCTCGATTTCAAGCTCCTCAATCCCTAATTATTACTATTTTTATTATTACACTTAACTATTGTTCTTCATTAGTCCCTTGTCAGCCAAGTTGAGACTATCACAAAGGTCCGCTTCAAGTTGATATTGTTCTTCTCTTAGATTATTATTTTAAGGTTAATCATAATATATTTTTGCTCCTGTACTTTTCGAAATATTCTTGATTGCAAAAGGAGCATTCTCAATTGAAGAGCTATTTATAACTTTTTTAATCCGATCTGTCCTGTTCACCTTGAAGCTATTGAATCTGTGGGATTTTATTAACAAAAACAAACTCTTACTTTTAAGAAATCAGATGAAAAACAATTTAATTATTTTATACGCTGAATTGTGAACTTCTTTGAGGGCATTATCCACAAGATTCTCAAAATTCCTTCTCTACTTAAAGAAACTCATAACATCAGATATCAAATCATCTTTGTAAGCCTCTTGCTCTTTGTTTGCCACTTGCAAGTGCATGTTATGCTCTTTATTCACAAGACGCCACAAGCTGAGAGATTATTAAAAAAAAACAATAAAATAAATGAAAATATTAGCATTTTTTTGTCAAAGCTATTTTTGTTGTTTTGTTTCTCAACAAATATTACAATAATGCTTGAAGTAGATGCTTGGAGCGCTACTTAAGGACAATAATTCCAAGAGCATTAGATTGTTTTACTAAGAGACTCCTTTAATCTTAGATTCTTCTTGATTTCTCTGCAATCGCGTACATAGCAGTGAGTTACAAGAGCATGTAATTATTTCTTTAATTCTATGACAGTAAAAGACACAATTTATTAGCACCCTTAAGTCTTTACATCTACACTGCTGCAGCTTTAATGTTCTAGAATGCTGAGTACATATTAATTTAGTTATGTTTGTCTTGCTACTGCTGAATTGGAG
>Ga0302285_10000794_pt1 | contig 17397 bp, 14 predicted proteins | sample III_Fen_E2_2_FD_200455 | JGI IMG/M metagenome (GOLD analysis project Ga0302285, IMG submission 200455) | Peat permafrost microbial communities from Stordalen Mire near Abisko, Sweden - III_Fen_E2_2 | ecosystem: Environmental > Terrestrial > Soil > Wetlands > Permafrost | place: Sweden: Abisko... | reverse complement strand
TTCAAAACTGACCTCGGAATAAATTGAAGAACAAATTGACGAGCTTAAAGTCAAGGACCCAACAGATCCAGCATACTGTTAGCTCCTCACTACTTTTGGGAAGGCTTGCAAGCACTTTAAAAAATATCCGTGCATTTTCGTTGAATTTCCCTATGTATACAAACTAAGTTCTGGAAGAGATTATCAAACAGTTTAAGAAACCGACATTAAGAGATCTATTGCCAAAGCATTTGAACAACACCAATATCATATTAATTATCTCAACGCTAAAACTAGTGAAGAAAAAAAAAAAGGTGTCTCAGTTAGTGAAAGATCATTGGCAACATTTATGTCGTATTACTGGTCTGAAGCAAAACCAGATGAGAGTATTTAATTTCTAAGCAAGTAATTGTTTAATCGCTACCAGATCCCAACTGTCGTACTGTTTGACGAATATGACAAACCAATGAATTCAGGTTATTTATTGGGAGAAGCCCGATATAGCTAAGTAAGGGAATGTATTTCCTAGGTATTCGCCTGTCTCAAAAATGAAGAGACAATACAGTACGCCTTCATAACGGGAGTTAATCGCTTTACTAAAGCTGAACTATTCTCTGGTGTGAACAATCTTAAAGAACTGACAATACTCAAATCGAAATATGCAGAAGCATTTGGATTTACTTCATAAGATGTGATAGACTTAGTAAACAAATATAATAAAAAAAATCCCCCTACAAATTAAGTTGACTATGAAGTATTAAGAGACTGGTATAACAATTACCAAATAAATGGAATCTCTTACTTTAATCCATTTTCAATTATTAATTGCTTGACAAACAGTGGAGAGTTAGACTCATATTGGGTCGATAGCGGCAATCCTGAGATGATAGTGTAGCTCTTGGAGAAAATATATTATAATTAATAAGAATCATAAAACGAAGTAGGAAAAGAAGATGTTATAAAAAATTTGCTTTACGGTGAAGTATAATTCATTCCATTGTAACATCTTGATTGGTAGGATATGAAATAACCAACTCCCTAAATCTTCTATTCCTTTCTCCTCCACACAGGGCATCTATCTCTTGCTGAAGGCCAACAAATTAGTTCTGTCATTAAGGCAACATTTATTGTACCAAATAAAGAGATGAAAGATTTGGTTTCTAAAATAATGATGCTTTTTTACACAAAGATGCTAACTCTAACCTATTCCTACTATGATTTTGAAAAAATTATAGAATCATCTAGTACAAATAATTTTATTTAAACATTTAATGACCACTGTTTAAGCAAAACAGAATACAGAGATATTAAGAGAAGAAGTGAAGCTAATTTCGAAGCGATGATATTTGGAATTTTCTTCGTTCAAGGTTAATAATAATATTAAATTGAGTTATAAAAGAGAACAGTCTCAGGTATACTAGATGCTGTCTTTTATCCTTTGAAGTATTCATCCTAAAAGAAAGCCCTATTACACGAGTATAAAGTGGGTACCTTAAATAACAGCGAAGAGATGGTTTAAAATGCTCTTTGGTAATGCTTGACAAGAAACTATCTAAAGTCAGTAGTAACAGGTAAAAATAAAGAAGTAATTAGATAGGAATGTGCTTGGGATGGAGTAATATTAAGAGGAATTGCATTTTATCCGAATGAAGAAACCAACAAGTGGTGCGTGTCTTCAGAAGAATACACTCTCTCGTTACATCAGATTGAGTATCTTTTAAAAATATTTTCTGGCCTTGATAGCATCGACAATCAACGCAAAGAAGCATTGCTCTCAGGAAAGAGTGGGAACAAATAAGAAATATTAAACGAAAGAACTGCATTCTTAAATAAGTACAAAGCTACAAATCTTTCTAAGCTCATTGGGTCAACACCTTTTCGATATCCAGAATCTGATTCAGAAAATACCTCTCCACTTCATCAACAACTCTACCAGGTTTCAAACAGAAATAACAATCTTGTTCTTAATCAATCATAGGTTTAGAAAGGTACATCTACCATGTAAGCAGTTTCAAATTTAAATGGGAAGAGGATTCATGAAGAGGTGAGTGGAAAAGATGTGGATTAAATGCAAAGGAACAGGCCAAGTTCATCTCCATAGCTAAAGAAGATAAGGATAAAAATATTAACACCATTAATTGCCTTGAAGAAATACGAAAAGGACAAGGATTGCAAGTGATTTCCACAGTTGTTTTTATTGTCTGTTTCATAGCTTCTAATGGCTTGTTTAGGCTGCTATTATTATTCAAAATTACAAGCTATTTTAATACTTAATAATTTAAAATTATTTAAGAAATCTTAAATGACCCTTATGATGTCTTTTTCCTCCTCTTGCAGTTGAGCTTTTTTCAGCTGAATTAATATATATTAGTCCCCTTTGAAGAGAAAGAGGCCGAACTGACTTACAGAATAGCTTTAAGGTGGCAAGAGAGAAACTCCAAAAAGAGAGATGTTTTGTTATTCGATAATTTGATTTATTATTGAAGACTTTTTTTTTGAGTGTGATTGTTCATTTTGTAAAAGCAAAAAATCAAATTAACACACACACATACAAACATACACCTTTTGCTGAAGTGAAAAAACAAAAAATATAGAGACCAAGAATCAAATAAGAGATAGTGTTGGCTGGTGATAGATCGAAGGAGAAAATACGCATTTACAGAAGAGAGTATAAATCCTTGAGATTGAAATAGTCCGAAGATAACTAAGTTGATATACTATTGAGGGCTAACCTACTCTCTGTGTGATTGCACTGCAAAGCAAAAAGGAAAAAAAAGAAAAAGATTGTACTCTGATCAAGTGTTTGTTTGAAATTATCTATCATGTCAAGTACAACTGTGAGTACAGCGAGTAATCTCTAATTGACCAAGGAGGAATAAGATAAGATTGGGAAAGCAAATTAATTGTCATCGACAGCGCCTAAGAAGGAATTCAAACTTGGAATCACTCATGACGCTGACAATGAAGAATACGATGGAACATACTCTGACTCGGGGGAAGACTCTGAATCTGAATAAGTATAGACGAATTACTGTGAAGACTAAGATGACGATGAAACTGGTGTAGTAGCGGAGGATGGACAGACAGACTCGAAGAATGACAAAAAACTTGGAGATAAAAAGAAATCCAATAAGAAAGATAGCAAAAAACCACCTGCAAAACCAATTGTCAAAAGGAAAGCTTATCAGCTTGTCATTAATGTTGCAGGTAAGGAAGGCTCCTGGTTTTAATAACAAAAATGTATCATAAATAGTGTTTGAAATGTTCTTTTTGTTTGTTCATTAGACACATAATACCCAGTTGTACGATTTGTTGGGAAGAAGTTGTTCAAATGGAAGCTCTGCTATGATCCTGAAGTGCTTGATTGCGATTTGTTTTGGACGGATAATGCAGTTCAGCCTGAGACTCTAGGGAAAATGCAGCCGCATTAGAAAATAAACCATTTTCCTGGGATGTTCGTGCTAGCTAGGAAGAATTACCTTGCGAAGAATCTCAAGAAGATGAAAAAACAATTCCCCGAAGAGTTTAAGTTCTTCCCGTAGACGTGGCTGCTACCAGCGGAGTTTAATGAGCTCAGAAATGAATTTGAAAAGACTTCTAAGGGAAAGTGCAAGACGTTCATTGTTAAGCCAGTAAGAGTTTTAGCGCTGGGAGAGAAGATTTTTAAAAATTCTGACAAATTCCTTGCTTGTTAATGGACATTTTAGCTGATGAGTTTGTGTTTGTTTGTTTGTTTGTGATAATATCAGGAAGCAAGCTGCTAAGGTCGAGGTATTTTTCTGACAAGAAATCTTGATGATCTCAATAGCACTGATCATTATGTTGTTCAAAGGTAGCAGCTGTCAACCTTCCAAGACCCTAAGATTTTATTAATATGTTTCTTTTCATTCTTCTTTTAGGTACTTAAATAAGCCATTTCTCCTGGATGGGTTGAAATTTGACTTTCGTATTTATGTACTTCTCGCTGGTTGCGATCCCATGAGAATCTATGTCTTCAAAGAAGGTCTCGCTCGTCTAGCTACTGAGGAATATGAACCTCCTCACCGAGATAATCTCGAGAATCTCTGCATGCATCTCACAAACTACGCTATCAACAAAGACAACCCGAACTTCGAATTCAACGAAGACGAGAATAATATGGATGTTGGACACAAGCGATCAATGACATCTGTATTGGAACTTCTCGCTGAACAAGGTCACGATGTGCCAAAACTTTGGGCGGAGATTAAAGATATCCTTGTCAAGACAATCGTTTCTGCCTAGCCGACGTTAAGCCACCACTACAAATCATGCTAGCCGGATAATTACCTCAACAACATGTGTTTCGAGATCTTAGGGTTTGATGTGATACTTGATTCCCATTTGAGACCTTGGCTGCTGGAAATTAACCATACACCTAGTTTTACTACAGACACTCCGCTTGACAGTCTTATCAAGAAGAACTGCATACGTGATGCGTTGGTGTTGATGAATCTTAACAACAAAGCAAGAAACGAAATCATGTCAATTCGAAAGGAGCAGCTGCAGAAGCGAGTCTTAACAGGGAAGAAGTAGAAGTTAACTCAAGAGGAGAAGATGTAGGAGATCAAAAAAGGATAGCAGAGAAGAGATGAATTTGAAGCGAAGAATCTAGGCAATTATGAGAAAGTATATCCGCTAGATGTAAGTTGTTTTGTTAAGAATTAAGGAGGATTCTTTTTTCTAAGGGATGTTGTGTTGATTGATTCAGTCTGACGCAGAAGATATCTACATGCCCATGCAGAATCATGCCTTGTAACTCTATGAGAATTGGACTGGTGCAAGTAAAACATACCCACACAAACATTTTCTCAAAACCTAACCAACTAATTTATCTTAAATTTACTCTTTTATCGAATAGACATCCGTAGAGTCTCTAAGAAAGAACAATCTGGCAGTTCTATTGGTGGGGCTAGCAGTTTCAACAGCTCCGTGAAGCCATCACTCTAAGCACCTTAGCCTAGAAACTCAATCGGTGACAAATCCAAAGTTGTAGCTGCTATGGCTGCAAAGCTACCAGATAGAAGATCAGCAGCTGCAAAGCCTACCGCACCAACTCTTCTGCGAGCGTCTCAAAGCAAGAGCGTAATCCCAGCTCCACCAGCAGCAGTACTATCTTCTTCTAAGCTGCAATCAAGTGACAACGTATCTTTACTATTCATATCTATTCGTTATTTTCAAAGGGAATTCAATTATCCTTCAAAGATAGATCACATTTTCTGCTTTCTCCGTTTGTTATTATGTGAATCTTTTTATGTCAGATGGAAGGAGAAGATGGTTAGTTCCCAATACCAACAAGACCAACGCAATCAGAATTGTCCTAATAGTAATAGCAACAACAGCAGTTCAATAGATCTAATGGAAGCCTTCGTAGCCAAGGAGGAGGTGGAGGCATAGCTGGTGCTAGTCACACTGGCGGATTCTCTGAGAGCTAATGGCAAAAAGGAGAAAATACACCGAATCGAGGAAGTGAACGAGTTGTCTCTGAGAACATGAGCGCACTTTTACGGAACAAGCCACCCAGTCCACTTAGTCTCTAGAGTGGTAGGGAGTTACTTTCAAGAGCAAGCGATTAGAGAGCATAAGCATATTATTTGACTGCAATATATATATATTTCTCTGTTTAATTGATGTGATATTCCTTTTTAGAGATTAAGAGACAGCAGTAATAAATGCAACTTCTCGGAGCGCAAAGGCAATAGCTACAATAATAGTAACTCATAATCGAAGACGACAAGCAGAACATGATTAAACGATACGCGCAATATGCAGTTGATCTGGGATCGTCCTAGCAGAGCACCAAGAACAAATTGTAAGGTTTTTTGGGGTTTGAAAGAGAAAGAGATGGTTTTCTCAATATAATAATTGGTTCTCTTTTGTTTGATTGATCATCTAGGGAGAGCACATCTTCCGAGCCATCGAGTACGACAGCATATTCCTACATCAGACAATCCAGCAGCTCTTAAAACGCCTCTAATCCATCTTCATCTTAATTATAATCATAAATCCCATCGATGTCATAAATCACCTAATAAACCTCCAACCTACAAATAAACTCAGGCAGATAACCAATAACAACATCATTCCAGCAATAATAGCCAGCATCTATCTCGTTATTGCAATAACAGCAAGCTTAATACTAATCCTAGTTATTGTAACAGCAATAACAGCAGTTGCTACTTCTTTAACAAGCAAAAATGCTTCCAGGGTTAGCAAGGAATACAGAGGAACAACTCGCGTAGCTAGCTTTCTCCAAGAGGCTCTAAGAACAAGCTAATAAGTTCTAGAAGCCGTATTAGTAAAACAAATTGAAACACATTACAAATTACTCTGTTGTTTTTCATTAATAAAATATATTTTCATTCCTGCTTTCCTAGGATCTCCTCGAGCAACAACAACGGATTGTACTTGCAACCGAAGCTATTTGATTTAAACATGCTGACGAAAAACACAAATGATGACGATGCATAATAACAATAATAGATTTTACAATCACAGCAACGCAAAGATTAAAATGTTGGTAGAAACAACAAACAAGTTGTGTATTCGAATGTTGGGTATCTAGGAAGTAATTCTCTAAATGGCATGAATGCTATAGGATTGTCATCTGCTGGAGGATCGGGGATTAACAACTACTACACGAGAAGGAAATGAAATAATCAAATCAAACACATGAAGATCTCCACCCTGTCTTACAACAATATATTCCTCTTTCAGCTGATATCTAGCTAACTCTTATACCTCTTTTTCTCTGCTGAAGGAGCTTCGAAACAAACCAAAAAGACACACACGAAGGAATATTCTTATTTCTAATTAAAAATAAGAGAAAAAACAGAGTTGTATAATAAATATTCTTTTTTTCTTTTCATTATTGTTGCTTGTATTGTACTGCATGACAATGAAGATGCTAGGAATATTTTCCTTTTCAATTGCCATTTATTCACTTTAACGCTTAATGGTCTCATCTATCATTATTTTACCTCCCCTCCTTTTGAATGAATGACCTAATTCTGCTAGATTAATTTTCAAAATCATTCAAATTCCCCAAATTCTCTCTCTCTCTCTTTCTTTTGAAATTGATTCAATTTCTAAATGAATACCTTGGCCTATTATGTTACTGTTCTTATTTTCTTGTAATCAAAGAGGAAATACTATTAAAAGCATCTTAATCAAACGGATCCTCCTTAATCCCTCCTTTTCTTTCGTTTCCTTTTTTCCCACTTAAAAATTCAATCAACTCAATATTTTTTTAATTCAACTCAAACTACAACACAAGCTTTAGTTTCATAGAAGACAAAGGCTAGATAGTGCATCTGTGTGCTCGAATATTACGAACATAGCATCCAGACAAACAGCGAAGAGATATTTAGTCTCACATCTAGGGAGACATAAACTACAGTCATTGCTATCAACCCATCTTGATAAGGAAAACAAGTTCAACATACCCATCAAATCCAGCATAAAGATCAACATTATTTATCCGTTGCAGTATACTATCTCATCGAAATGGAGTTCTTTCGTGGGTTAAGTGATAAATACAATGAAGTATGGAAGAATATTATCTAGCCATAACGGCAGCAGTACTTTCTCAGTGACTTAGGTAGATTAAAACATAACATGATCATATTCCATTTAGTTTTTTTGTTCATTCAAATCTTCTATTTTCGTAGGTCCTAAAGTAAAACTTGTCTAGAATATCCCAGTTATCCGGAAGGACTTGCAGATCAAGAACAAACAAGGTAACACCTTGCAGTGCACGTTCTTTTCTGCTGAAAACTTCGATAGGAACGCCACTGCTTGTGTGATCTACTTACACGGCAACGCTGGATCACGAATCGAAGCACTCACGGTATTCAATTACTTACTCCCCAAAACAGCGCTATTCTGCTTTGACTTCATCGGGGCAGGTAAAAGCGATGGCGAGTTTGTTACCTTAGGCGTACAAGAAGCTAATGATCTCGTTCTCATCGTGGATTATGTCCGAAACACCTTAGGAATCAGCAAAATCGGGTTATGGGGACGAAGTATGGGTGCAGCTACAGCGATAAACTACTGCGCGAACTACAACAACGACAAAGCAGTATCTGTCGTTGCATGTGATAGCGCATTCATGAAGCTAGAGACACTAATCGAAGAAATCGGTAAAGAAAGGACGAAAATCCCTGGGCTTCTCCTTGATCCGATTCTCTCGTTAATCAAAAGTAAAATATCTTCGAAACTCAATGGACTGGATATATTCTCGTTGGATGTTCTGCAATGTGTGCAGAAGATCACCAGCGTAAAAGGGATGATATTCGCGTGTACTCCAACAGATTCGGTGATATAATCACATCACACCATGGGGCTGTATAATGCCTACAAGGGGGAGAAGGAAATCGTGTAATTTGATGGTGATCACAATACATTACGACCACCCATGTTCTTCAAAGCGATTGTGAGATTCTTCGAGTAAAGATTGTACCCTGCAACGTCTGGATCTTCGAATTCTTAATAGAATCTAGCAGCGACTACCAATACGAGTATTTCTTAAAACAAAGGATTCTTTATGAATATGCCTCTGCAGATGTTCGCAACTGATCCAGGCGAATCCAATACTGGATCGAGTAGTTCGTTTTCGATAACGCAGATGAACACACACGCTGGATTGCTGGCATCTTCAAGTAATAGTAATTACCCAGATCAACCGTTACGATAGTCCTTCAAGAGCAAAACACTTGTCCCAAATAATTCAGGACAGTAATCTTATCACCACGTACTACATTAACAAAGCTGCTAAATCCAATAATTCCAAGGCAACAATTCCCCTGAGATTCACGAAAAGTAAGCAATCTATGGTAGATCATCTTCTCCTTAACAGAATAGTCTATTCGAGATTGATACACCCAGCAACAACAACAACAACTATATTAACACAGAGAAATCACGAGGAATCGCTTCCTAACCATCACAACGAGAATTCAATAATTCCTTCCTTTCCAGTAGGCGCATTAAATAACTGTGCACATAGTCAATCCTCCCAACATCTGAATCTAATAATCGTAGCAATACCTTCCAACCGGAGTTGTTCGTATCAAGCTCAACTGAGAAACTACCTAGTTATTAGATGAATAGAAACACACAAGATGAAGGATAATAACAAGAAGATCATTTATTCACAGGGATTCGAGTACTTTAATCGTAAAGGTCTTAATCAGCTGATCAGCATTTGGATTAAGTACCTAAGGTACTCTTTGGGAATAATAATAATACATTGCAGCCATCTGGAATGGTTGTCAGAGGATAACTAGGAATGCCTAGGAGAAAAGAATAAGTGCAATAACCTCCTTCTTCGTCTTCAATTTCACCCTTTAAAAAACCTCGAGCTGTGTTAGAATAAATCACAGAAGAATTCCTTCCTTAGAAGAAACTGCCGTCCAAGAGAGTCCTCCCGGATATCGTTGACAGATAGTTAGCAGCTGGATTGAAACCTATTCCTAATGCTACTACTATTACTGCAGCTGGTCCTTCGCAAGTACGCAGTTTCCCATCGAAACTCCTGAAATAGAATTTCCTGAACAAGAATGAGTAAAATATGTAATGTGCACCGATCACTCCGTCGATCGCTCCTTCGATTATGCCATCACAACGGATAGGCACGTAGCAGTAACAGCAGTTCGAATAGCAATCATTCACTAAATATATCCCTCTAAATAATGAAAATAATCCTAATAAATATACTAATTCCAATCCATTCTAGTTGACTCTACAAGCTGAGCAATTACGATATGGCGGTAATAATACTTGTGATAGTATGGACATTCATGGAGCTAGCACGAAAGGTAAAGGCTTTAACGCCTAGCTATCGTTGTCAGCACCTTTAGGGGAAGCACTGAATAAGATTAATAATGAAGAAGATTATTTTGATAAGGAGAATAATCACCATACAATTGTCAGGTAGACATATATACAGTTAGAATTTGATGCTATTTTCAACTAGGAATCATGCATTTGTGATGTATGTGTGTGTGTGTGTGTGTTTATATGAATTTCTAATGCTGTTTTGTTTTGCTTGCTCAGTGGATTCGAACAAGAGAACACTGATGAACACTGTTCACGTACGGAGATGCCAAAGCCATCATCGAGTATTAGGACAATGCAGGAAATCAAAGTGCTAGAGTTCAAGCACAATAACAATGTACTCAATAACAACAACAGAACAATCAATAATATGAATAATACAGACAATATTAACAACCATAATCTAGGGTTTTCTAACAATAATAATTACCTTGGTTAGATGGTTACAGGAACTACAAAGCATAATAACAACAATAACTACACAGGATTGCTGCTATTGTAACCATTCAGTGACTAGCACATCGATCAGCTTGTTGGGAAGTATCAAAAAGTATAGAATAATACAACTGCTCCTACAACACCGATTGATGCTTCGTTAGCTGCTGCTGCTGTTGCTATTGCTGCAAATCATGCTAATCAATCTTAATAATCGCTCTTGAATGCTCAATACAACAGACGAATCTCAGCTGATTCCATACCTATTAGGATGCTTAATCTTAGCAATACTTCTTACATCAGCAGAAGCCATTATGATTAGCAGTAATAGTAGTAGCTGCAGCAATAACAGCTTGGTGAGAAGTAAAAGAACAATACATGCTATTAGAACTATGCAGGAGGAGTAGATAAGTAGAAGAATATCCCAGAATAGCTGTTGTTCAATACTACTTCTTCGTTATCACCAGCTGCAGGTGGGGGGAATGGGAAGATAACAGCTACATAAGAGATTTTATTACTAGATAATTCGAAGAAGAATCGGAATACTTAGAATGGCAATGACAGCAGCAAGAACTATGATAGAAGTTCATTGAATTGCTTCACAGAGTGTGTGAGTAACAATAGCAATAACAATAACAACACAAAGAATGATAAAAGTACCTCAGGTGTTTACTCTAGTAGCAGCTGCTAAGAAGGAGAGACATTGAAGAATCATAATTTAAGTGGAGCTGGAGCAATAACTGCTGGCTCTTCTTCGTAGCTAGTCTCTGTGAGGTCTTCGAGGAATCCTACGAGCAATCAAAGTAGCACTGCGAATTCAGCTATTTCCACGACCATTCAAGGTGTTAATACACAGACAAATAGCAATAACAACAATAATTATCTTAATAGTATACCATCATCATCATCATCCTCTGCTGCTACTGGTTCTTCTAGTTTGAATGTACCTCAGCAGGAATACTAAAACTAGAAATAATAATAATAATTCGCATAATATGGTGTCTAGCCCAAAGGAGTGAGTCTTATCTAGCAGTAGAATATGCATGCATCATCCAAGTAGAATGATCAAGGTGTTAATAACAATTAGCCGTTTAAGCAACAGCAATAATTGTAGGAATTCACAAAATATTAACAATAACAGCAAGCACCTTAGAATCAGATAAACATCTAATAATAACAATAACAATCATACTCATAGAATCCTGGAGCATAACAATAAGAATTGTCACATCAATGGCATGATTAGTAATAATAATATTAGCATATCCAACCACAACCACAATCACAACAAGGTATCTACAATAATAAATGGATGTCACAATCATCACATCCTCCACACCCTACAATAGAGCAGCAGTAGATCTCACAACCACAATAGTAGCAGTAACTCTACGATCCTTTGAAACTTATGCGATAATAATAACAACAATAAGATGGATCGAAAGCTAATAGTAATAATAACACAAACAGCAATAATAGCATTAATAGTTAATAAAGTTAGAATATACATGGTATTGCTCCTGTTACTCATATCAATCTAAACAATCTTAATCCCAACAACAACATCAATAACATCCTGAATATCTAGAACTAGCAGGTCTTCATGGATCCCTCCTAAGCTTAGCGTTGGATTGCACTTCAGCAATAATAATAACAACAACAACTACAAGCACAGCAGTTACCCTTTAAGCTATCACCGAATGAGATATATCTTGACCAACCGCACCAAGCTCCAACGCAGTAAACTAAGTATCCCCAGCAACAGCAGTAACTAGCATAGCCTGCATATTAATATGCTAATATCATTGCTGCTTCTTCTTTCCCTGCTCATTCTCAAACATCTAAGTTATCTAATGATCCTAAACAACCATCCTAACAAGATCAGTAGTAGTAGAACAATCCATATTCAAACTAGTAGAATTCACAGCCGAACAAAATACCTAGCGAGAATAACTAAATGTATCAACTTCCTTAGAATGCAACATCGCAACAAGGTGTGCAAAGAGAGCGCACACCATAGTAAAAATAGAAGATTGTTCTTAATGACAATAACAATTAGTTTCAGCAATAATAGCAGTAGTAATAATACATGCAAGCGCAAAGAGTTTCATATCAAGGTAGTTCGATCCAAGCATAGTACAGAAACAATCAGAAGGTGTCTGTCACACCTGCTATCAAGATGCAGCAGTTTTGATGAATATTTTATTATTATTATTATTTGTATTAAAAAAAGCACTGTATGTTTCGTTAGCTTAGCCTATCTATTTTGAAGGAAATATTTATTATTTTGGATAACCAACAATGATTGAAAAATATTTATGCTCTTTTAAATTCAAAGACAAAACGATTTGTATTGATCAGATCAGTTAGAGATCTTTCAGTGAGAGAGAGATACTCTTATGATTGCAATAGATTATGTTTTATCTCTGGGGGGGAATAGCCCTCTAAGATGTGAGTTCACTCATGTTTATTAAGATAAAATACTATTTTACAGAGTTTCTTTTTTGTTTCGGGATAGGAAATGCAAAAAAAAAGATAAGAAAGCTATCTCTCCTGCTGCACGATTGGGAGGGGAGTATCAATGTGATTGGATTGAATTCTTATATTTCGATTTTATAGTTGTCTTCTTTGGGCATTACAACTATTATTATATATTAACAAGTATGATCTTTCTTGCAACTATTAAATGATTGCAATATGTCTCAATTATTGGTTTTTTTCATAATTTTGTAAATATCATTCTACTTCTATAATGTGTGTGTGTGTGCTGTAGGTATATTGACAGAAATAGATTCTTAAATAGCTTATTGCATTAGAGAAATGAAAAATAAGAGACGATGCGATGGGATGGATTGAACTGAGTTGATAATCTACGTCTTCTTCATTTGAGAGCTTATATCAAGAAATAACTTGAAAAAAAAATTATGCTATTCCATTTAGGCTTAACTAAAGAAAAGAGAATTTCAAGATGGGTTTTAATGAGAATGAAACTAAGTCTTTTTTATTGAGGGGAAAAAAAACACAAAAAAGGCTCAGAATTATTATCACAACCAACCAAAAACGTCTTAGATTGGAGTGCTGTTGCTCGAAGAAGAAGCTAATAAAAAATAACAGGATATCAATACAATTTTTGAAGAAGATAATAAATAATACACTAAAATATTATAAAGTTACTCGTTTTAATCTATTCGATCTTTTAATTTAGTTTTGCCCTCTGTGAATTTCAAAATGCTGCTTAGATTAAATTAAAATGAAATACAATTTTTCATTTACAAAAAAATAAGGCATTTCTCGCTATGGTGGAAATGCTCTCATTGTGATAAGTAGTCGTCTTTGTTTAGGTTGATCAAAGATGATTAAGGATCTATTTTTAGCTATACCCCCCAGTTTTATGATTGTTTATGGTCTTCTCTTGTCCAGCAAGTTTCTCTGGAGGAATCTAACAAAAAATAATGAAGAAATAATAAAACTTCATATTGAATTTTCACATTTAACATCATAGAACTCCCCTCCATCACCCCTTATGAAAATACACCTCTCTCACCTTTTTCTGTTATGGAAAAATCAAAGCAACTCCTATTTGTAATTCATGCAGACATTCAATTCTAAAAGAGACGTTCATAGATAGAAATCAACGAGATCCCCGTCACCACTCAGGAGAAAGAAGAATAGGAAAGAATAGCTAGACTAGGATGGGATTGATAAAAATAATTATACTTATTGTGATTCCCCAGGATTGATCAAGGATGATAGGATTCTGCATCTCTACAGTGCAAATCAACAGGGAGAATAATAGCAACAACAAGAGTGATAGCATTACTACTATCAACAAGAAGGGGAATGCTTAACTTCATCATAAAAATATATCATTAGCAGCAACAACTCAAGAGAGATTCTTCTTTTTCTTAAAATTTCAAACTTCTTTTCTTTTTTTTCAATCAATTTACCTTTCTCACTCTATCTTTTCTTTTATGTCAACAAACTGCTTCAACTTTCACTTACCCAACACAATAATTTCATTGTCATACCGCTTTATGAAACTACAGCAATCCAGAGATAAACTAAATTCAATCCATTACCTTAATATTCTTTGATTATCTTTTGATATTGTGAATCTTTCTTTTTGTCCTTTTTTCTCATTTCCATTCCATTAAAACTTTATTAGATACCACAAAGAAATGCAAAGTGTGTTAATCCATATATTTTGGAAGGGATAAACTGATGTATGTACGCACACACACACACACACACACACACACACAAAATAACAAATATTTCCTCTTCTGCTAATAATCCATTTCACTTCTTGTTCTTGGCCTTAGCATCTTCTGCAAGTTAGGCTTCTCTTGTTGCCTTGAGATGCTTGTAATAAGAGAACGACTGGTTAATCGTCTCATATGCTTGCTCTTTTCCTTGGAATTCCTCTAAGACAACTTCAACTCCAATTTTTCTCTTGTAACTCTCAAAGAAATCTTCAATTTCCATGATTGTATGGCGGGAAACGTCGGTGATGTCATGGCTGTTGTTTTTAAAAAGAAATCAGCTCACAAAAAAAAATCATATTCCCTCCTAAATGGACTTTTCTTTGAGCCATTTATATCTTACACATTATCGAATTTTGGATCACCTTTAGCAACAGCAATGATCTTGTCATCTTCTTCATCCCCATCGATCATCTGAATAATACCTTTTTATTATAGAAAATCCCCCCCAAATTACCATTTTAAAATGATTTTGTTTCTCTCATTTTTGCCTACCAATAACTCTAGCATCGATGAGTGTCAAGGGCGGTACTTTCTCACTGCAGAGAACAAGAATATCAAGAGGATCTCTATCTCCAGTCATAGTCTATGGAATGAACCCATAATGCGAAGGATAATGCACGGAAGTGTAAAGAATTCTATCGAGTTTGATCAATCCAGAACCATCGATTTCAAACTTAGCACGAGATCCTTTTGGGATTTCAATCAACGCTGTCACATACTCCGGTGCGTTGCTACCTGGGGAGATGTGATACGAAGGGTATGTCATTCTATCTTTCTCTCTTTTTCTTTCTTTTCTAAAAATCCCATCAAAAAAAGTACAAATAATTTTGTCAGTCCTATCATTGTTTACGTCCAGAGAATTTGTCACGAAACATTTGTCATCCTTAAATATTGTACTTGAGTATGTTTGTTTTACAAGGGAGAGAGCTATTCTTTTGAATTAAAGGTATATTCAAGGAACACCTGCGTTTTGATGGGTTTGACGAGGGATAATTGAATAATTTATAATTCAGATCATTACGAAAACAAAAGGAGAAAGAAAGGGAGGGAGGGAGTTGCTAATAATTTCAAAGAGAATCGATATTAAAAGAAAAAACAATAGGAGATATTCACGCAAAAAGCAGGGTTAAATAGGAAATAACAAATATGGTAAGTAGATCAAGAAAAAGAATTATTGCAAGGAAGATTCGCTAATCAAAAAGGACTAATATGTTTATGTGTTCTGATAGATTAGATTTATCCTACTGTAGAACCGCTAAGGTAAGACTAGATTAGCAAAATGGTATGTGGATTACGATGAAGAGGAGAAACAAAAGCTACAAGGAGAAATCAATAGGATCATTGTGTACAGAGACAGAAAGCACACGAATTTCCTGGAAGTAACGCATGAGAAAGAAAGAGATTAGAAGATTTTGATTGGCGATGATTTGTATTGAATAAGCTGATGTTTTTGTTATGGTTTTTCTCTCTTTCTTGCATTTTGTTAGTTCCGTAACTACAAGATAATCTACAAGAGATACGCAGGGTTGTTCTTCTCGATTTGCGTGGATACTACTGACAACGAGTTGACATACCTTGAGATGATCCATCTTTTCGTGGAAGTGCTCGATCAGTACTTCGGAAATGTTAGAGAACTTGATATTGTCTATAATTTCCATAAGGTGAAGATCATCAACTTAAAATTTTGTTAATATTTGCTTAATTGTTTTCTGTTCTTTTATCTCAAAGGCTTTCGGCATAATGGATGAGATGATCATCGGTGGAGAAATCATGGAGACAAGTAAGACTTAAATCCTAGCTGCGTTAAGGCAAGTTGAGTTGCTAGAGTGACAAACAATAAACTAGTTTTTTATATTGCTTGTCACGTTTCCTAAATATGTACAATAAAAGGATTCTATCATCAACTTTCATTTAAAAAGATAGTTGTTTTTGCTTGATTTTATGAATAACTCACGCTTTTGCTGCTGCTAGCATACTTTTGAATGATCAGGTTATGCTGTTTGTTGTCCCCCACCCCCCCACCCCCCTAAAGATCTATGGTAACTGCAAAAAACCATTCTACTCTACGAAGGAGAAGCTTAGCTTGATTTGGAAACTCCTTAAATCTTAGCCCTGCCATGTTTCTGTTATGCATTGTTGTGTTGTTCATCTTGTGGATATGGTATTCACATAATTATCATATTATTGTTGAAATGGGAAATATACAACCTCCCTTTATTTTCTCTTAGGAACGTGTGGTTTTTTAAATGTAGTTCAAATTATCTGATCAGTATGAATTTGAAAAAAATAAGAGAAGATCATAATTTTGTGGAGAAAATGCATATCTCTCTTCCTTTGTTTAGAAACTATTATTTTGAAACTGTAACTGAAATGCTTTGTTATTAGAAAACACAAGCAGCGATATTTTTAAGTTATTCTTCTGAATTCACAATCTAACCAAAATAGGAAGGTTGAAAAGGTAATTAGGATATGGCATGAAGTAGCAAGGTTTCTAAGCGAATATGTGGGGTGATAAATAAGCAGTTGATAGCTCTTATTCCTCTTGTAATTTTGTAGCACCTTACACAAAGCAGAAATGCAGTTGTAATGTGCTTTTAAAACTGTAGAAAATAATGTATTTCCACACACATAAATAACTTCTCTGTTTTTATCTCATAATGTGATAGAAGCTGTCTCAAGCTCTGACTGACTGGTTGATTAGCTGAAGTGTCTGTTTGTGTTTGATTGTTTGATTTAGAGTTATGAAAAAACAAAACAACAAAAGCAAATAGAAAATAGTAGCAGCAAAATCAAATCAAATCAAATTAGCAGAAAAAGAAACTCATACAAACACTAAACAGCGATAGAAAATAGGTACTGGTGA
>Ga0302285_10000793_pt1 | contig 17408 bp, 18 predicted proteins | sample III_Fen_E2_2_FD_200455 | JGI IMG/M metagenome (GOLD analysis project Ga0302285, IMG submission 200455) | Peat permafrost microbial communities from Stordalen Mire near Abisko, Sweden - III_Fen_E2_2 | ecosystem: Environmental > Terrestrial > Soil > Wetlands > Permafrost | place: Sweden: Abisko... | reverse complement strand
CGAGTGCACTACCGATCTCCCAACCCCAACCCCAACCCCAACCCCAACCCCAACCCCAACCCCAACCCCAACCCCAACCCCAACCCCACAGAAGCTGATATAAAATCAAAAATATTGAATTAAATTATCATGCGATTATTAATCCAATTCATCTTTTTATTTGTATTATTTACTTAAAATATCTTGTTTTAAAAGCTAATTAGTATGAAATCTTTAGTACTTTTATGTAAAAGTTGCCAGAAATATTGTCTGTAGGATACTTTTTTTCTTTTTTTTTCTCAGAAAATTCTTGTAAATTTTTCTTAAAATTCTTTTGTATCCAAGCACTTTTAGATTAAAAAGAAAGATCTTTTTTTGGAAGCTCTGAACAAAAATAACAAAACAAAAACCCCACTTACAAAGAGGATTCCACAAATGCACACAACGCGGTTGTTGCTCTTTAAAGCGAATACGCTATTTCAAGTTATCCCCTTACGAGCAAGATATGCTTTGAATCCTAAAACAACCAACTCTCTCAATGGATATTATTCCTTAAAATACTAGTTTTCCTATGAAAACCATGGTCACAAGATGGAGAGTGAAAATATCAGTAGAGTCTTTGGTAGATTCAGATATGATGAGAATACTACTCTTAAGAATGAACCTTGGAAAATATCCTAGCAGATTCGCAATGAAAAGAAAAATTTCAGTAGTTTAATGAGTGAAATCGGGGATAAAGAATTCAATAGATTCTACGGGAAAGCATCCAAACGACAAGACAAACGATAAGGAGAGTTACCTGAGACATATGATGGTTATGAATATTCCACAGAGTTTGCTAGAATGGGGGAGACAAATGATTATCTGATTATCTACAGAACATCCAGCAATGGGAAAAAAGAGAAAGTTATCGATTTATTAGACATAGGTGAAGTTCGCAGAAAATATTAGAAAACAGCGAGCATCACTAAGATGAGCATGTCAGATTGTCATAGATACATCGTTGTCGGTGTGGATCTTTCGAACGATGAGCATTAGACGTATTTCATTAGAGATTCAGCGACTGGAGTGTTCTTAAATGATCGTTTGACAGATTGCTACAATGTAAAATTCTCAGCTTGTGGGAAATTTTTGTATTATGTGAAGCAAGATGATAGACTATGGTCACATGCGGTGTATAAGTAAGTAGAAAAGAGCTGGGAAGGGTTAATTATATTGATTATTAATGTATTTTTTAACTTTGTACACGGCATACAGGCATCGTATTGGTAGTGATTCTGAAGAGGATACTTTAGTTTTCAATGAAAAAGATGAGTCATTTTTCATTGATATTACTCAAACAAAAGACAAAAAATACATGATAATCAACACAAGTTCGAAAGCAACCACAGAGCTACACGCTTTGAACAGGGAAACAGGTGAGATGAAATTGCTGATTGGCAGATAAGAGAATTGCAAGGCGTTCTGCAATCACATGGGAAGTAAGTTCTTCGTGCTGACAAATAAGGATCTGATAACAAAGGAAAAATGCTATGATTTTAAGGTTATCACGATGGCAATCAAAGAAAAATCTGCGAAGATTGTCTACGTCGATTCGAAGCAGCCTAAAAAATCGATTTTCTAGGATTTTGAAGTTGAAGATTTCTATGTGCCAGAAGATGGTGAAATCGTAAAAGAAATCGACTTATTCTCAGATAATTTAGTGCTCTACATTCAAAAAGAAGGCACTGTTTACATGAAAGTTATTGCCTTGAACGAAAACAAAGAAGCACCTTATAAAATTCAACTTGGAAATGACTACACAGCTGGAACATCCATCGCACCTGGGTTGAATGAAAACATGACAACTAGCACGTTTAGATTCCATGTGGACACCCCTTTCGTGTATAATTAAGTGTTTGACTATAACTTTGAGTCTAAGAAAATATCACTTTTGCAAGACTTCTTCCTTGATGGGCCGAAGTTCAATAAAGATAAATATTGCGCTGAAATTGTCTATGCATATGCGAGAGACGGTTAGACTATCCCGATTACGCTGCTCCGTTCGAAGAATTTGCCTAAAGATAGATAGAATAAATTGCTTCTCCATGGGTATGGGTCTTATGGAGTTTCATTGGAAGTGGGGTTCAGTGTGAATTACTTATCTGCCTTGGAAGAAGGATGGACACTGGGATTCGCTCATGTCCGAGGAGGTGGTGAAAGAGGGTAGAAATGGCATGATGCTGCGATTTTAGATAAAAAGCCTACTTCGTTTAATGATTTCATTGCATGTGCAGAGTTCTTAATTGCGAATGGCTACACACATCCATCGTTATTGTGTGCATATGGTGCTAGTGCTGGAGGAGTGCTTGTTGGGGCTGTCATGAATATGAGGTATGGAACAATTTTGATGATTGTAATAATATATTTGTTAATTTTGACTCTTTTATTTTCTAGGCCGGAATTATTCAAAGCTTGTGTATTGAATTATCCATTTTTGGATGTGCTTTCTAGTCTTTTAGATGAGAAACAAGCTTTAAGTGCATCCGATTACGATGAATTCGGTAATCCTGTGAAAAATGAGTTTTATTATGATCTAATTTCAAGTTACTCTCCATATGAGAACATCTAAACGAACAAAGAATACCCAGCAGTTTTCATAACTTGTGGATAAAATGATCATAGAGCGCCATTATGGAATGTTCTGAAATATGTGAATAGATTTAGGGAAAGAGTAAGTCAGCCAACTAGGATCAAGCAATTCGCTCCAAAGAATATTATCTTGAATGTATTAGATTCAGGACATTAAGGAGAACAAGGGGCTTTGGCAGGAATCAAAGAAAGAGCATAGTATTTGAGTTTCCTTGAGCATGTTGTGACAAAATGCAACAATGATGTTACAATTTAGACTATATGAAAGGAGAAAGTAAGGTTAGGATACAATTTATTGATTTTTAAGGGATATGTGCATATTTCAAGTATTGTTTGTAATAATGACGAGAATATAAATTAGAAATACTCCTATGCTTAGATTGGTATTAAAATATTAAGAATCCTTTATTCTTTTTAATTTTGGAAGATCAACAAGCAAAGTTTAAAGAAGATTTTTCTAACAATATTAAATATAAATTGCATATAAATTACAAAGATTTTGAAGATTATTAAGAAAAAATATCTATTTAGTGTTTAGATGACTGCGTCGATGTTGAATACAAAACTAAGTGGAAACAATTCCCTTCAAAATGAAAATATTTGATCCTTGATTACTTGATAGCATAGTCAAAATGCTTCTCTGACTATCGCATTATGTTTCTCTATCTCTCTCTCTCTCTCTTCAAGTTGTAGAGAGGAACAAGAACGAGGTGCATGTTAGAATATACCCTATGATTACTGTTGCCAAGTTGATAAACTTTTCAAACTACGAGAGATTCCCAAAGATCAAGTTCAAATGACATGGGAAAATCAGCGATATCGGTGTCTTAAAAAATATCTAAAACACATTGAACACCGCATTTGAGGTGTCACTCGTCATCATACCAAACATAATGCTAAAATACACCATCAAGAACTTTATTACATAAAACAATATTGTTTTATTGTTCTTCACAGAGATACTGTCTTTATTGAGTCCTTCCATCTCCTCTTAGACAGGAAGCGTATGGAAATAGCATAACTTAAACCAATTTGTGCCTTCCATCTCCTCACTTTTTGGGAAATATATCACATGATCTCTGTCAAATCTTTTCAACCGGAAATACGCCATTCTGTTGTTTTCTCCATAGATCCCAAGTAGATCTTTGTTTATGATATCCAGTGGAGAAAACAAGTGGCCATACGCAGGTACAGCTGCAATGATAAAGAAGAACTTTGCAATGAACACCACCCATGATTGATCTTCATACATGGACATGATGTTTTCTTGAGTTTTCTCTTAGAATGCAAGCCAAGTTAAGTTGCAGAGAAGTGCAGAGAGTAAATACATAATAGTATGACCGTACCATATGTATCGCTTGAATTTCGCTGTCTAACTAGCTGTGAATTTGTCACGCTGCAGAGATATAATATGATAAGAACGGAAATAGAATAATTATAAAAATATTATTAAAAAAATGAAATTGAAAATGGGATTATGTGTTGTTTCTCTTTACGTAAATCTCATAGACGGAGATGGATTCTTCGAAGCAGCTGAACATGTTCATTGCTGATTGGACAATGTTCACGGATTTAAAGAAATTATATTAAGAAAACTCCTTCATTGAAATCAATTCGATATCCAAGAAAATCGCCATGAAGAGTCCAACTGCCATGAAGGAATCACAGATATATCGCAGCATAATCTTGCTGGTAAATTAAGGATAGCACACCAATGGGTAAAATAGAATCAGTTAGATCCAAAAACTCTCAGTTCTGCTGATCTCTACGTCGATGAAGATTGCAATCTTTGATACCATCAAAGATAAACCCTGGATGTATTGATACAAATCTGAAAACTAGGAGAAGGAAGAAGAAGCAAAAAGATAAATAAGCAAATTATTTGTTATTGATGTTCTCTTTTTTCATTTTTGTTTACATGTGTGAAGAAGACGCATATATCCGCGACTGTTTTCCCAAAGTATCCCCATTTCACAAAAGCTAACTCTCTAAGTGTAAGATTCGTGAGTCTTTTCAGATTCACTAAGACGATCATAGGGTACGCTGTCAGAAGAAATGAAGCAAAGAGGAAAATGTTTGAATAAAAGAACCCTCCTTAGTAGAATGCGAACGGAATAACGAAGAAATTAGATGTTGTGAATTCTTAAATCAACGCGAGAAAAACATTGATGAATTTCAACTCGATCCATTCTATTTCCCCGTTTTCTAAGACTTCATTGCCTACTGAGATGCTGCTCTCAAGGGAGTAGAAGTATTTTGGAATGAATCCGATTTCTTTTTCAACTGTTGATCCTTTCTCAGGGAAAATTTTAAAGTGATCTTATTCCTGCTAGCATTCTTAGTCTTGTTTATTTTAAAGATTTAAATGACTTGGAATGTAAGCATCGTCGATAATACTGATGGAATTTACGAGTTTGCTTTCGTAATATGGGGTAAATTTGAGAAGGTTTTAATGGCTATCGATTCGAGGTTGAGTGAAATTATGCTGGTGGTGGTGTTGTTTTTTAAATTGGCTAGGAATAGCTGTGGTCAACTGGTTCTCTGTATGATGAAACTCAGTTTCTTAACTGTTACTCCTTCTGATGGAGACATCTGAAGGAGGGAACTTGAAATGACTTTAATTGTTATTTTAAATATATGGATGTTTTGGTGGGGAGCGTGGTTTAGGGGAATTTGTATTTTTTCTGGTTGAGAGAGTGATGTTGTCAAGTCTCTAGAAGTGATTATTGAATTCTTGATCACGCACTTATCTTTGAGACTATAGGAGTTCGATTCCGTCACGAACTGAACATATCTCGCGATGTGTTCTTTCAACAGGAGAATATGTCTCTAATGTTGTGTGGAGATAATCTACCCTACCAGAATCTGAAGAGAAAAAGGGGGGTTATGATAAGAAATATATTGAGCCATATGGAATAAAAGAAAAACAACCATCTCAATGTCGTTAGTTACTTCCATTGAAGCTTTCATAACTTCCTATTGGCGAAGTTTTCTGTCTGTTGATTTTTTATAAGTTTAGCTTAAAAGTAGGTCTCCCTGCCTAAGGTTGGAGTTAAATAGAGGAAGATCCAATCTAAAAATGTTCTTTCTTCACATCTCGTAGTGGTGAATGGTACTACTACTGATGCATAGATTAATTTCTCTCTCTTTTTCTCTTTAGTCTTTAGGGCTTGCGATTTTTGTTTTGTGCCAGCTCTCAAAATGATATCTCGAATTTAATTCCAGAAATCAGCTTTATTTTAAACATACAAAGATATTCAATTATCTTTTTATTCAGTTAAAAGAAATGTTTGTAGTTTACTCCTTATTGTTATCGTTTTTGACTGATTCTTTTACTTTTTTGAAGCAAACAATTTATTAAAAAATCAGAAGAACATTCTAATTTTGCAATATTCGTTTTCTAAGCTTGAAATACTTAAATGTGAATATATGCAGTTCAAAAGAGGTTAAAGTATCAAGCAAAATAATAATAAATCATTTTTCTAAGTCCATAGTGTTAGGTTTTGATGGAGTTTTCTGATACCCTTATTTTGAAGCTTCTTTTGCCTTTTTCTTCTCATCTGCTTCAGCGAACCGCTTTGGATCTCTTAGTCTAAGGGATTGCTCAAAGTAGATATTTGGATGATATCCTACTTTTGCGTGTGCTTCCTCGAAGTGGTCTTTTTGTTTATTACGAATTTCAAAGACTTTTCGGCAACTCATCTAAAAGTTGTTACAATTACGATTTATTATTATAAAACGATTATCTTAATAAGATAATTCTTAGAAATAAGGTTACAAACCAAAAAATGATCTCTCCCTCCCTCCTCTCCTCCCTCCAATAAACTTCGTTCTTTCTACTTATTTTTACCTAATACTATTTGATCTTCTTCATTTGAAGAATTTCCGAAATATCTTCATCTTTAATTCCATAGTGGAGCTTCAAGAATGACTCTAATTTCTTATTATCCAAGGTTGAGTATGGACATCCATGAAACTCTTCATTCAGTGGCTAGTATTTCAATATCTTCTAGCAACCCATTGGAGTATAATCAGCTTATTTTCCAAGTTTACCATAGTTATGCTTGATGTTGTACTCATATTTCTTACGGAAATCATCCGCAGGAATACGTGAAAATTTCTATTACCAGAAAACCAACGCTTCATGCAGATTTAACCCTGCACCTTTAAGGAACAATCCGAGCTGTAATCTTCCTAAATGTCTCAGATGATTGTTTTTATTTAATCCTTCCACTAGATAATGCATACAAGCAGGCATGTCCCTGATGAAATGGTGTAGAAATTAACAAATTAGCCATTAAAAAATACATTTAACAATATTTATTAATTTCCATACGATTTAGCGAGTCTATCTACTTCTGCAGCGGTGATAGTGGAGTTTGAGAATTAAGTTGTAGCATCGTTTAATTCTATTTTGAGTAATCCTTGCAAGAAACCAAGTCTCTCGTCTTCTAATTTACAGTTGTTATTCATGTATTTCTCTCTGATTGCTGAAGCAAATACACACAAAATGATTTCATACTTTTAAAATATTTACAATCCAAAATGACAGAAAAGCCAAAGTAAAATTCAGTTTACTTTTCATTTCGCTTTTGAGACGTTCTTCAAAAATATTCTAAATAACTTAATTCCTGTTTGAATTCCTCATGATGATATATCCTTTATGAAGCACCATCTCGGGATTTCGGAGGAGATTCGAATGGTCATAGAATCTAAACTGTACAAAAAACGAAATGTTAAGATTTATTATATCTTATGAGAATACAAGTGATCGTTTACCATCATAAGACTAGAGCGTTTGATATTCCCTACTGCTCCATTCTCTGTTTCATATTCTCCCTTGAGTTTATCATTCTCTTCGGTACTGTAATTGGAATAATTTTGGAAATTAAATACAGAGACGATTTTAGCCAAGGCATCCTGAAACATCTCGACAGAGACGGAGGAGATTTTAAGAACCTCAGGAGGGAATAAATATCTGACCATATCATTCTTCAACTACAGCTTATTAATAAGTATTTTTGATTCTGCTTTAACAAACTATTATCGCTCTTCTTCATTCCCTTAATCCATGTTGATAGCAAATGCAATCTTGCATAAAAAATGAGAGATAGTTTCTCTGGTTATGTATGTCTTCCAAGTATTTTTATCTGCACGTATGCCTAAATTGCTTTTTTTCACTAAATCTTCATAATTGATAATTCTATCTTCTATTGTGCATTTCATTTCTCTAATTGGTTTAAAAGACAAGTTGTTTAATAGTAGTTAAAACTAATCATAATCTCTAGAATATGTTTGCATTTTTGATTTTACTCGTCGGTGATATCCCTGATGAGTTTCAATCTCTGCAAAGCGATCTCTTTGATAGCCTCGATGGAATCTAATCCTTCAACTCCTGCATTTGATAGTGCTTTCTCTAGTAAATAGTAGTTTTGTTCTTCCATTCCTTGGGTCTCTCTATTTTAACTATCCTAAACTCTTTGTCCTTGTTGTTTCTTCTACAAATTTCTAAAATCTATTAGTGGTCCTTCACCTATTCAAAAGAACTCTTCCTATGCTGTACTTTTCTCTTTTTCACAAATTAAAATCTTTTGAATGTATCCTTTGGTTTGTCTTTGTACCGCCAACAGTCTGCATCGCGGCACAAATTAAAAATGATAATCTTTGTATTTTTGATTTTTGCGGGAAAAATTTAACATTCAATTACGATACACAAAAAGCGGATTTAAAACAAGTAATTTGATCAATATTTTGAGTGATTTCCAGTATTTGAGATGGTTTTGTTGAAATGAAAGTAAAAATAGAAAAAATATTGAGAATACATACAATTGTGTTTAGCTAGCTAATCAGTAACAAACAGGCTTCGTTATAATTTAATAGACTCTCTACTCATCATTTAACGTTTTTGCAGTGATCATCATTGTTTCTGTCAATGCATTCAATGAGAATATCATTTAGAGTCAGCTTTTAGGGGTCATCGACACTTGTACCTGGTTTTAGTTTAATTTGAATTTTATGGATCGAACAGTTCTTCGCGACGTTGTTAAGTACAGGCTCCTTTTTGGATTAAATATATTCAATAATGTTGTGGACTTCCATGATGTACCCGCCGTGAGTTATTCCAAGTATTTTAATAAGCTTCAGAGGCTCTTCATCAACATGCTTTCGCTCTTCTTCAATAGCTGAATTCTCTTGAGTATTTTTCTTTAACTACTGCGCTTTGAGTGCATATTCTCCAAGATGATTAACCACTAGCATTCTTATAAAAATCTATGCTCTTTTATTTACATCTTCCCAACTTTCTCCTCCTTTCCCTTTGAATTATCTCAAAGATATTTTCTTATCTGCAGCAGTTTTTCTGAATAACTCCAGTGGTTTTCCTTCATATTCACCTCCACCTTTTTCTCTCATAATTGGAGTGAAAACAACTCTTTCAGGAGGGATTTTGTTTTTCACTTAATCCATGATACATTTGTATGTTGCTTAGGTCCTTCCTAGATCAGATACATATGCAAAATCGAAAATTTGATTCGCTAGGAATTTCCCTGTTGCAATCGCTTAGTTGACTCCACTTTGAGTTAGTTTTCCAGGCATATGACCAGCTAGAGTGCGAGTTATATTATCTTCTGTTTAACCGTGTCGAGTAAGCCACAGTTCGATCATTTTTTGAATTTTAAATTGAAGAAGAAAAATAATTATTTCAGTAAGTTTTTTCTCTTTGAATGGAGATAACTTTTTTGTCATTTTTTCCCCCCATTGACAACTCAACAAGAAAGCAAAATAATATATTTCTCCACAGTTTTTTAGATAATTTAGGGAGTTTAAGCAAATTTAAAAAGGGAGTTTAAAAAATCTAACCAGTTTAGCAATGGAAAAATGAGGAAACAAGAGTGTATCAAGGTGGATATTTCGAGACTTCTAGAAGATACAAAAAAAGTCAAAAAAAAACAAAACTATGAACTGAAGTGTAAATCCCAGCCTGTAATTTCAAAAACTAAATCAAAAGCTTAGTTCAATGGTCTGAGCTGAGGGGGAATAACTACCAAATCATAAGAATAGAAATTTTCTAATAGTACTGGCACAATTTTACGAAGAAAAAGGGACAATTGTTAAGCTGGATATTTTCCCCTCCTTTCTCTGTTTGCCTGAAACATTATCGCGTAGATCGAAACCCATAAAAGTAATAGAGTCACCTCTCGTCCAAAAGGGACGGATTAACACCAGAAGAAGAAAAAAGATTTATTAAAAAAATTTAGATCTTTACAAAAAAAAGAATTCAAATAGAAGAAAAATCTAAAAAAAGATAAAAAGAGAAACTAGACAAAATATGAGAAACACAAACTTCTCCTACATCAACAGCGATTCCATATTCCGTTCTAAGGAAAAAATCCCTACATACATTACACCTGATCCTAGTGAATCGAGTTTGCTGGTAGCTAAGGAAATTCGAGATTTGATTCTTAAAACACAAGCAGAAGGACGTAACTGCGTTCTTGGGTTAGCTACAGGATCAACACCTATCGCAGTGTATAAAGAACTTATTAGGTATCACAAACAAGAAGGATTATCTTTTAAGAACGTCATTACATTCAATCTAGATGAGTATTACCCATTAGAAAAGGTAAACGCCTTGGAGAATTAATGGAAGTGATTTTGTTTCTCCGAATTTGCTGATTCATTTTATTCTTTTATTCTAGGAGCATACCTAGAGTTACAACTATTTCATGCGAGATAGGCTGTTCAACCATATTGACATCCCACATGAGAATATAAATATCCCAGATGGAACAATCGCTAAGGAAGATATCACAAAATTCTGCAATAAATATGAAGAAAAGATTGATTAATCTGGAGGAATCGATCTGCAACTTCTTGGTATTGGCAGGACTGGACACATTGGATTCAATGAGCCAGGATCCGCACTAACTTCAAGGACTAGAATCATCAACTTAGACAAGAAAACAAGGTATTTACCAAAATGAATTTAACCACAATTAGATACTCTCATTTTATAGTCTATCATTTTTTTTTACAAAATTATTAATTGAAATTTTCTTTTCCCTTAGACTCGATGCATCTTCTGATTTCATGGGATTAGACAATGTCCCAAAGTACGCTCTAACTATGGGTGTTTCCTCCGTTATGAAAGCAAAGCGAATTGTGATCATGGGTTTTTCAGAAACTAAAGCACCTATCGTGAAGGAAGCTATCGAAGGTGTTGTATCAGCTGAAATTCCAGCGACATTCCTGCAGTAGCATCCAAATGTTACATTCTTCTTAGATCTCGCTGCAGCACAGAGATTAACAAGAAATGTAGCTCCTTGGACAATTAAAGGTGTCAATAGTGATCCAGAGATGGTTTATGATGAATTTTGGACAAAAAAAGCTGTTATTTGGTTGTCTTAAGAAGTAAAAAAACCGATTTTGAGTTTAATTGAAAGTGACTATGAAGACAACGGATTATTGGAGCTATTAAACCAAGTTGGCAATGGTCAAGCTGGAAAAGTGAATCTAAGAGTATTCCGATAGTTGCAGTAGACAATTACAGGTTGGCCAGCTGGTGGAAGACCCGATGAATCATCTTAAGATTACTTCGATTAAAAAGCTAGAGTGACTAAAAAAATATTAGTATTTTCTCCTCATCCTGATGATGATGTGATTTGCATGGGCGGCACTATGGAGAAGTTAGTCAACCAGGGACATGATGTACATGTAGCGTATTAGACAACTGGAAATATTGCTGTTTTCGATCATGATGCATCGAGATTCAATGATTTCATCAGAGAAGTTTTACTTAGTTTCGCACCAGAATCGAAAGATCTCATCGAACGCTGCAATAATATCGACAAACAAATCGACAATAAGATTCCAGGGTAATATGACTCACTTGATACTCTTAAACTCAAGGCACTTATTAGACGTACTGAAGCTAGATCTGCAGCTATGTCTACTGGAGTAAAAAAAGAACACATTTATTCACTAGATTTGCCATTCTACGAAACAGGTGCAATTAAAAAAGATCCAATGGGACCTAAAGATATCAAGATTGTCAAGGATCTAATTATTAAATAGCATCCTTAGATTATCTACTCTGCTGGTGATCTCACTGATCCTCATGGTACACACAGAGTTTGCCTTTAAGTAATCCTAGCAGCTTTAGACGAGCTGAATAATGAAAACCACCCTCTTATGGAGCATCTTCAAGTGTTCTTATACCGTGGGGCATGGCAAGAATGGGAGATAGAGAATATTAAGATTTCATGTCCTTTAAGTCCTGAAGAAATGGATAGAAAGAAATTCGCTATTTTCCGTCATTAATCGTAGAAAGACAGTGCAATGTTCCCTGGTGCAGACAAGAGAGAATTCTGGTAGAGAGCGTAAGATAGAAACATGAAAACAGCTTCAATCTATAGAAACCTTGGATTGACTCATTTTGAAGGTATTGAGTGCTTTGTGACACTTGATTGGCTCAAAACGCAAATGAAGATTTGAAATGTTGAGAAGAATAGAAAAAGATATTTTAACTGTATTTATTTATGTTGTGACTGTTGTTGTCTTAGGGAGTATGGAAATGTTTTTTTGCAGAAAAAGATAATCAACATCGACAAATAACTTTAATTTACCTAAATCTTACTTACCTTTAAATATTTAACAACAAAAAAAACGAACTCTTAAGTGAAAATAATTAAATGAAAAATCTGTTTTTATTCCATCAATTTTTAAATAAAAACTCCTATTTATATAAAATATCTTTGCTATACTGGAATGTGATAATATCCATACCCTGCTCAATGAAAATCTCATCCTTTTGTGTATTTTTTTTCTCAATAAAGAGACGAATTATAAATAAATTAGCACTCTTGAAGTGATAAATTGACGATTGTTTTGTTTGTCCAAAAACAAAAACAAAATATTTATAATTAAATTTCTCGAGATAAAAATACACAAAATATCACTCACCTACTTTTTCTGTGAATCATCATGAACGTCTTTAAGCTTGTTAGAAACTTCTCAGCTGCAGCTACTCCTAAGAACCCTAAGGTGTTCTTCGATATCTCCGTCAACAATGTTGCTTCAGGCAGACTCGTTTTTGAAGTAAACAATTCATAAGCATAAATTTGTGTTTGTTGTTTAGTTTTTAAAATGTATTAAGAAGCAGCAAGAAAGTTCGAACAAAAAATAAATCTTAAAAATCCAAAGATCTATATGTTAGATAGCCTTCTTCTTATCTTATCATTTAGATACATGAACTATTCAATTGAAATCATAAAAATACTTATGTTTCTTCTCCTTTTGTTTAGCTCTACGCAAACATTGTTCCTAAGACTGCTCAAAATTTCAGAAGACTCTGCATTGGTGATGCTAAATCAACAATCTCAGGATAAATGATGGGCTACAAGGGAAGCTCTTTCCATCGTATCATCCCTAACTTCATGGTCCAAGGTGGTGATTTCACCCATCACAATGGAACTGGTAAATATCTAATTATCCTAAGTGGTTTCATTTTAATCTTTTGAGAATATCTCGAAAAAATACATCTTCATGAAGGATTTTTATTTTCTGATTTTCATCCTTTATTTAAAATTATCTAAGGTGGAGAATCTATCTACGGCAGAGAATTCCCAGATGAGAACTTCACTCTTAAACACACCGGACCAGGTACGTCAATGAACAATATTTATCTCTCTTTTAAAAAAATTATTCCAAAGAATTACCTGAACATTCATCGATATTTCTTCTCTTTTTCTTCTTAGAAAATTCCCAAAATATCCATATTTCATCCTCCTTTCTTATCATCTCTTTCTAATAATTATTTATCTTTCACAATAGGTCTTCTTTCTATGGCTAACAGAGGTCCAAACACCAATGGTTCTCAGTTCTTCCTCACTACTGTCGCTTGCGATTGGCTTGATGGAAAACACACTGTTTTCGGAAAGCTCGTTGAAGGAACTGAAGTCCTTTCATGTAAGTCAAAATAAATCAATCATTTCTTGGCAAGCTTTTTGCTTCTTTAATTCTGATTCCCCCCTCTTTTGCCTTTTTTCATATTAACTTTTTTGTTAAACTTCTAACAGTGATCGAGCAACAAGGTTCATCTCAAGGTCATCCTAAGAAGAAAGTTGTCATCACAAATTGCGGAGAAATCGCTCAAGAGTGAGATAAGATATTCATCTGAAACAATCTGCAAAGAGAGATTTATGTTATTCTATGTGTTTGTGGTTGGGTGGGATATCAAATAAGTAAAGTTATTTCCCATGTGGCAGTTGAGCATTCCTTTTTAACATATTATCAAGGGGGCAATATAATTTTTGCGTTTCTCCTTTTAAAACTATTCCCCACATAAATACTTCTTTCCCCTTCTTCTTTTAATGTTTATTCTCAATCAATCTCTTTTTTTTTGTTTGTTTTGCCGATACAATTCTACTAAAATAAAAAATATCAATATTTTCAATTTAAAAATTGGATTATCCTTTTTTTCTAAATATATGAAATTTTATGAAAAGAAAAAGTATGTACTATATTCTTCTTGGTATTTTTCGTAAATCAGCAGTTTGATTAACAAGAATCCGCTGAAATTAAACTAGTTAAATCAGTGGATTTGGTGATTGTAATAATAATCTTTTGCGAAATAATAGTTTAGCTTTCTCTGAAAAAAGATGAAATCCATTTCACATAAAACACCTCTTTTTACTGCTTCAACACCTAGGTAGCAGCTATCATAGACAGCAAGATCACTGCAAAATATCCATTCCAATGTCAAGAAATTAGACTTTTACAACACAAAAGTGTTGAAATAGTAGAACCAACTGTCGATGCCTTCAAAACACCCTTCGAAAATCTAAGAAAAACCTGCAAAATCAGCATAGCCATCAGATCATAAATTGAAACTAGCTGGAAATACACCTTCAACATCATCTTCTTGTTCATCAAGTCATAGTATTCAATAGGAAAAACGATAACCCCCAAAAAGCTTTCATGATAGTGCAGCTCCTTAAGTTGAATCAATCGTTGAGATAAATACAAAAGAAAACAATCCAGAGTTTCAAAGTGGATAACGTTCAAATGGAACAAGTCGCACAGGTATCCAGTAAACTAAAACTACTTCGAGAAAAAAAATCCCAAAAGAATTGCCCAATAAAATGGAAAATCTAGGAACTTAATTTGAATAGCAAATCAAACAGACAAGCCTATAATTGTAAGAATCAGAATATCACAAAACCAAATCAGATACCGAATTCAATCGAAATATCTAAATTATTGGATTATCATCTGATCCGTAACGATACAATGAAGGAAAATACCCTTAACAAGGATACTCTAAGAACAATTTAGAGTCCTCGATGACAAAAGATTCCAAAATATTTGTTAACAAACAAATTCACCATGATTTATTGCACTCTGGAAGCAGCAGCAACAAGAACTAAAATAATCTTGAACCTTCAGTTGTTCCTTAGCTTTACACTGATTTGTAATTAATAAAAGGACGTGAAAAGCGTGCTTTATTCAGTGAATGGAGTAGCTCAGAAAGTCTAAGTAAATGGGAAGAAAAGAACGTGTCTTCTCATACACTTATTGAGCGAGTAATATATGAATCAGCCACGACAACTCCCAGAGCTTCACAGAATCCACGTTCCAACTGTATTTCTAGACATTCCTCATCTAGATCAAGAGATTTCACAAGTTAGATTTAAACCATTCCTGGAAATCAAACTGATAGAGTGCTAATTGAAAAATCGCTCACAACTGAGCCTAAAACGATACATCCACTGAACATCCTAGCTCATAGAAGCACTCTCATGACTATCAATGACAAAGTAATATCTGCTAACGATGAAAATAGTTTAGCATCTGCAAGAGGAGCTGATAATAAAAGAAATAATACATTCAATAATTAGACTCCTCGAGGATAGATTCCTACAGTGCAGCTCTAAATATCTTCTAAGAACTCACTCCACAGCAGGAAGAACTCAGTAGATTAAGGACAGAATGGATTTGTATCGATGTACAAAGAAGATTATGCTACAAAGACGAGTGTTTTCGATTTACTATAATAGAAACAGCAAGAAACAGCTACATTATTCAAGAGAAAAGCTTAAAAAACAAATGGATAGGAAGACGTTCAATACAAAGGAAATGCGGGCTAGATATCTTCTATTGCTAATGAATTTCAATTGTGCTAGGAGAAATCAGCTAATTTACAGCAAGAAAAAACAGAAAACAAGCTTAAAATCACCATTAGTAGCAATAAAAATAGCCTTAACAATAATGATATTGAAATGAAACGTAGAACAAGCAATAGCAGCCATGTTTAATTGAACTGCATTCCCTAGACAACTTTTGACTTGTAGGTATTTTAGAATTACAGTTAAAAAAATAATGAAGTTTAATAGAGAAAGAAATCAGTTTCTGGTTAATAAACATTCCTCTGCTAGTGATCATACCAATCTAGAGATATTAATGCTTGGTTTGCAATAGAATCATCTGCATCTTACAATAAGTTCATTTCATTTTCTTTCTCTCTTTTTTTCTTTTCTAGTTTATCTGAATCTTCTTCTATTTTTTAGAAATACTTTCTAGTATTCTGATCTCTAGGAACTTGCAGATGTTCTCTTTGTAAATAATAATAATAATAATAGCCTGCATTAACCAATTATCAGAAAATGTATATATTTGATTAGTTAGTGTTTATGAAAATATATTTTTAGTAAAATATAATGTATCTACTTTAATTGATATCTTGAAAACAAAAACATTAAGTAAATTGCTAAACAAATCTAATTTCACAAAAAGATGACAGTTTTTTTATTTAAGATTTTATAAAAACAAAAATTAGGTTATCTACTTTCTTTGTCAGAAGATTGGCTTGTTTATTTATGTGATGTTGTTGATAATTCTTGCAGAATTCTGCTGATTCTTGCTATGATTTCAAAATACCAAATATCCATATCTCTAAGTTGAAGATTCTCTCTCTCTCCCTTCTTATCATTTATTTTCTTAATTTTATTAATAACCTCCTTTTTCTTTGTCTTCTTCTAGCAAACATCTAATAAATCTTCTTTTTTATTCTTAATTTCCAGCAAACTAACTTGAACCCTTATAAAAATTAGTTTTATTATTAAACTTGTATCTCTTCAGCAATACTTAAATATCCTTGAGAATATCAGCCATTGCTTAATCCTCTTCTTGTCTTGCATAAATCCATAGTTCCTAAGAATATTTCTCAATACACTTAACAGTTTGATCCTTCTAAGCTAGAACCAATAATATTTTCAAAATTGCTTATCTGTCATTTGGTTAAGATTCAGCTGCTTGTAAGGTCAAAATCAGCTGATCAGTTGCATGCTAATTACCTGCTAGTGGGATCAGAATACATTTAAGGACTATTGAACCCATAGATTAAGGATATGATTAAGTAACTAAGAGAAAAAGTAATCTAATAGTTTAACTCGAAAAAGTCGAGTTCTTCAACAGATCAAAAATATTATCTAGTTTCATAGCAGCTTCAGACATAACGATAAGTCTGTTTGCTTCAATGGAACTTAAATGATTCAAGATCTTCAGTGATAAAGCAATCGATTTATGCTTATTATTTTTACCACTTTAAGAATCAGTTTCTTTGAGCTTATCGAAAAGGAATTCACATAATTTTTGTTATGCATCTTCATGTAAGGTACTTAAAACTAATGATCCGCATATATTCGAGAGAATCTCTAAGGACAAGTCACTTAAGATCTTATTGGTGCTTGCAAGCAAAAGTAACACTAAGTAGCTATGAATCTACTGTTTTTAACTCAAGA
>Ga0302285_10000791_pt1 | contig 17418 bp, 10 predicted proteins | sample III_Fen_E2_2_FD_200455 | JGI IMG/M metagenome (GOLD analysis project Ga0302285, IMG submission 200455) | Peat permafrost microbial communities from Stordalen Mire near Abisko, Sweden - III_Fen_E2_2 | ecosystem: Environmental > Terrestrial > Soil > Wetlands > Permafrost | place: Sweden: Abisko... | reverse complement strand
AATCATTTCTGTTTGTTTGAGCTATGAAGTGTATTTACAACCTACGCAAAAAGTGCAGAATTTATATAAAAATCAGTGATTATGTTGTTTTTTGTTTTTTGGTTTATCTCTGATTTACAGTTTAACTAACAACACTTAACTGCCTTAAATTCTGAAGACTTAATTTTCTTTTTGCAACTCCACTTTTTTATTCAACTCAACTGTAATAGTTCTCCCCCCACTCCCCGCATACTCCATTAAATTAAAACATCAAGATTCAGTTTGTTGAGTGCCAAAAAAATAAATAATTATATTTCATCGAAGATAACCTTCTTTTGGCATAATTTTTGAGTTTTGGAGGGAAAGAAAGAGTCCGTTAATAATATTTTTTTTGGGTACAAAATGATCAACCAAACGATCGTACATTTTTTATACTATTAAAGTCTCGATTTGTTATTTAATTGGATGTTCCAACACATTCTGAAATACTTTTTTTTATTTAGAAATGTTTTCTCCTTCTTCTTGTCATGTTTGTTTTGTTAATTTGTATTGATGGGTAATAAGAAAACTCACAAAATATGTTTTCTTAATGGAAAACATAATAGAAATCAATACTTTTATCATAATTAAGTATGGAAAAAATAAACTGAAATATCTAATGTGTATCCTAATGCACATTATTGCTACTCCAACTCTCTCAATTGTTCTTTGCACGCTCTTTTTTTTCATTTAATCTAAATTAATATTTTATTCATTTTTTCACAATTCGGAAAAATCATATCTCCTTGATAAATCCAGCTATTTTAGCTTGAAAACTTTCTGCAGCTGTTAAAGCTTCATTACGCAAGCCTTGCTTAACGCTTTGTCGTTTTGAAACTAATGAATTATTTGTGGATTATCTTTAATGTGCATATTTATTGTAATCCATAAGAAACAGCTAAGATTGCTCAGAAAAATTATTGTTATTACTCTCAGGGAAAAATATTTTCTTCTTTTTCTTTTTCTTCTAATCTCCCTATTGTCCTTGCGATGAAGGGCTCCTTGAAAATACTGGCAGCGATCCTACTGATTTTTCCTCAAAAACTCTACTTAACGCATCCTTAACAAGATAAATATCATTCTTGCTTATTTCGTTCGCAGTGTAATTCTCATATTACAGCTACTATGCTAAATTGCTTTTCGAAACGCAATTCGACGTTTTTGAGTTTGCAGAAGAAAAATAATCTTTACAGAAATTACTTGCTTTACAATTCCTTCTTAGCTGATGTGAGTGCTACTTAGGTAGAATGGTATGCAGGGATTCAGAGGAAGAATGGGTATCTATCTAAGAAGGTGATTATTGTGGCTGAGAAACCTAAGAGGAAGTTGATGAAATACTACCAAGTAAAGGAGGTGGTGGTGGTGGAGGAAGAGAACGAGGAGATAATTATTGATTTTGCTAAGATAAGGATTCTTAAGAAATCGTGGTATAAGTTCGAGTATTAGTATTAATAGGGGATGGCTGCGAACACCTTGGTTTGGAATAAGAACAAGGATTTTAAAAAGATGAAGATATCTATTGATTGTTTTTCAGGGATGACTTCTTTGGTTTATTCAAAATTGCTTGTAATTCTGCTTGCTTTTAAGCTCTCAAGGAAAAGTTGTTTGAGTTGGTTTATGCTTCTTGCTATCTTTGTGATATTTGTTTGATATCATCATCGTTTGATTCTTTCCTGTTTAGTTTTCGAGAAGAAAAATAGTAATAATACCTTGAATGATCTGATTAGCACCTAGATTTGTCTCTCTCTGTATCTGTTAGCTTAAGAACGTTAGATTGCTAGCTTTGAGTGGTTGTTGCATTTGAAGGATCAAATTTGTTTTGCTGTTGTGGCAGTTATTCAACTATTATTCTTTCTTCAAACGAAGATCTTTCGTGTTTCAGAGATTACTTTGATAAAAATCCTTTGTGCTGCTCGGAGAGCTATTCTGAAGAATCTTCAAGTTATTTCTCTGAAACTTTCTTGAATTTCAAAGGTATAGTTTCTCTATTGTTGCTGCATTCAGGAGAAGTTCTAATTGTGTGGTTTGTAGTCTTTTTCATGAATAGACTCCTCTCAGGGAGATAAAGATTTTTTATCTTGGGTTTAACTTGGGGTTTGGAGGGAAAAGATAGATTATTCTAGCTTTTCCTTCGTTGTATGAGCTACTCTATGTGAGCTTTTTTGTCTTCATACATTTTCCTTAATTTAAGTTCTGGAATTGAAGTCAAAATGCGACGCAAGGAGATATTCTTTCTGTCGAGTACAGCTTTACTCATTTGCAAAGTTGGATCACAATTTCTGTTGATTTCAGCTATCTTATTCTAATATCGCTCTTCAGCTTCTTTCCGCTGTTTAGCAGGAGACAAAGAACGAGAATTGCTTTCTTATCTGGACAGAAAATAAGGTGATTCATATCTTGAGTTTGCCTTGAAAAGCTTAAGACCTTCTGGCGATTTCACAACTGATCCCATTTCAACCTAGTTATATCTCCATGCTTCTGATTTCCCTTCTAATTCTAGAGATTTTCTACTCATCACTGAATTGTATTACGACTACGCAAGCTACTTATGCTTATTGATCTCAAGCATGAATTATTTCGTTAATGAAAAGTATTTTTTCTGTGTATTGTCTATGAACGTAATTGGATCGTTCTTGAGCAACCGTGGAGCAGGGGCATGTGCTCTAAATATGACATTGTCTTATTTTTTATTGTTTTTGGCTATTTCATGAGCTAAATCATCAGTTTTTTTCTGTAATCTCAGTGTTTCTTCATCCTGAGTTTTATTTGATTTCATGCTTTTTCGCATGAGCTCCTCTATGAGATCATGCTCTTTTTTCATGTAAATAGGGATAGGGATGATATTGAGTTCATTTGCTCGGGATTTGGGTAAAACAACCTAAGGAATGTTGTTATCATTGTATGCAGCATTCTTAGCATAGTTGTGAGTAGGATCATCATCTTTTAAGATGTTTCCTAGGGAAGTTGACTATTCATCAGTCTATTTAGACATCGTTTTATTGTAGAATTGAAGGTATTGATAAGGAGATATAACTTTAGAGCTCTCTGTTTATGTTCTAGCACTTAATGATCCTTCCATTATTAAGATTGAATTCTCGTACAGGATAAATGTTATTGGGTTCTTTGCCTCTACCTTTGAAAAACGATTATTTTTGAGTATTATTAATATCGTTTAAAGTACTTTCCTCACCTTGATTTGGGTTGTATCTAGTAGAACTTATTTAATTAAAGGTAAAATTGCTTTCAATTCCTTTTACTTAATGGGGGAAGGGGAAGAAATAGATGAAAAATACATTTATCAACCCAATCAAAGCGTAAATTAAAAGGAAATACATCATGAAGAAACCAGAAAGCGTTTTTCTAAAATTTTGAAGTGAAAATAACTAATTCTTCGATTTTATTATTAATAAATCAATCATTAAAAAATTACTAAAAATCATTAAAAAAAAATAATCTAGGTTTATCTGTGATAATGCTATTTAAACTTAACAGACTACGTTACTAAAATAAGTGTTTTTAAAACAATAACAATACTGAATATTCTTATCAATCTGAATCGATAATAGGGCAAAGAATGATCTCATCTTCATCTTCTTCATAGATCTCATTGCTGTTGTTGTGATTATTCTGATTGGTTTCTGAACTTTCAACAGCAATTTTACTACTTAAGTCTTGTTTTTAGAATAACTGTGACTCCGTTGTTTATTGCAGAGGGAACAGTGAGGGAGCTTGATTGCTAGTTGGGACATGGAATATTGACAATGTTGGTTCTTTATTTTAGTTAAAGATATTTGAAGAATTAGATGATGTTTTTGCAGGGATAGCCTCTAATCTTTTGTCTGCTTCGATGATCTATTTCTTAGAAGTTTAAATCTCTGCTGAATTATCAGCTTGATTGGTATCATCCATGACTAATTCTGTGAATGTCCTTTTTAGCCCAAGTTCTAGCATTTTGTTGCTTTCTTTCATTGGGTTAGTCGAATTGTTCTTCTTTTATGAAGATTCTCCTCCCCAACCTTCATGTTCTTCCAATTCTGCTATTTCTTAAGTTTAAGATTTACCAAGGAAGAAATGATTTTTATTTGAAGCATTTTGAGGTGGTTATTATTGCTTTTAGAGTTACATTTCTGTTTTGTCTAATTCTTTCTCAAAATTTAAAGAATATTGCTATTATTGATCTTTTTGTTAATTTCCTTCTTCATCTTGTGTTTCTGCTGCACCTAATTATCGTAGTTAGTTTACTTTTCCAGAAACAAACATTGCGACATCTAAGGAATTTTCGATGAAACTGACTCGTTTCGATTAACGAATTCCAAAGGTTTTTATCCTGATTCCGTAAGCAATTTGAAGTAATTCTTTGTCAATTTCAATATTCATGTATTCACTGCAAAACCTTGTAGCTTCAGGTAGAAGCAAACTCTCTTCAAATTTCAGCATATTTTAAAGCAGAACCTACTCTAAACAACGCAGGAATTGCTTCTTGATCTCGAAAGGAAGAGCAATTAATTTTTCAGGCTGCGACATGATACCTGAAAACACAGAATCTAACTAAGCAATGAGTTCTGGCTTGGTAAGGAGTCTACCACAGGACGACAAAAACTTTGACAGACATGATAATATTGAAATCGCTAATTTCTCAGAATTATCTGATCCTTATGTCTACTCGTAGATCTTGCCGAACAAAGATAAGAGATTCTCCAGTGGAGCAGATGGAGAGAAAAAGAATAAATACTCAGCGAATTCATAGAATAAGGAGTGAGATACATTCAGAAGTGATTGAGTAGTCCTGAAAATGTCAATGACAAGAATATTGTGAGTTTCAAGTTGCAGGGAAGCTTTGTACAAGAGATCGTAGATACTCGTTGAATGTTACGCTATTGAGTGCTAAGTTGCTTAAACAAGAATATTGAGGAACTTTAGTGATAAATGCTTGGCTAATATTGACACTGCGTAGTAGCTCTTGCCGTCGAGCACGAGTTTATTGTCTTCTAAGGCAGAAACATCGAACTTATTCAGAAGAGAATCATTCTTGTCTTTGCTAGAATGAGTTGCATTGTGTTTTTCGATCACCTGATAGTCTTATGATAGAATCTGTTAAATGCCTTGTAAGTAGATCATAAACGGCCATGCTTAGACAGAGTCAGTTCGAACACGTCGAATTGTAGCCACTAATAATTTATATGTATATTTCATTTTTTATTAGATTTCCTCGCTGATGATTTTGGATGATTGTCTCGACGCTTTTAATCCTTACCAATCGAAAAGCAACTGCGGGGCTGTCTTGAAAGACTCTTCGAAGAATCCCTAACTTAAAATAGACGATTCTTCCACTCCTCTGCAGATAAACAGGAACGAATACAGTAGATTTTATGCGTAGAGACTTATGCTCGTTTTGACTTTTTCAGGATATGCTGCGGAAGTATTTGTGCAGGCGGGGAGTTCAGAGAGAAGATCGATTACTTCTTACCCTATGATACTTTAGCTGATGCGGTAGAGAGAATTGAAGACTGTGTGCTCGAAATACTTAGCTTAAGATTTAAAAAGTATCGGATGTAATCTCACTAGTTTGGTTAATCTCACAACGAATTATCGTATTATTTATGTCTATTGGCTGCTTGAAGACGCTCTTTTGAGGGATTCTTCTTGTGTGCATAAATCAAATATGCGTGCAAGATGTTTAGCGTCTTCTTCGATTCTTTGTTTTATTTTCTTATGGCCTTCATTGAAATCCTACAATTTACCATAGATCTTACCACTGAGATAACAATAGAGGATTCCATAAACGATACCTGATCTGGTTCCACTTTTTACCTTGAAGGAGAGAATGTTTAATAAATTTAAGATTGTCTTGGTTTCATTAGTGTTTGCGTTGTTATTGTTGTTGCTGATTTTCGTTGGATTGTTCGGAGTGTTTTGATAAGCAGGTGCTTTGTATGTTTTATCGAGGGTACTCTGGATTTAACCAATTGAAATGATAAACTAACCCTCGAGGATATTGGAAGCTAGATAATTAATGAGAACAACTTCAGATTCTTGAGATAGATTCTTTTCATGCAATAGCGCGATAAATGTATCCCAATCATCGATGGGTCCCTTAAAGTTGTTTTGTTCAAGTTCTTCGAGGAATTCTCGTGTTTTGGTATTACCTTCTTTGAGGAGAAGTGGATAAGTCTTTGCAAGCTTCATTTTTTAGGATAATAAGAGAATGAAAGGGGATGAATAAATAAATATATTTTTTGAATATTCTTATTTAGCCAGACCACTTTTATCAGGGGAGATTAAGCAGATTGCTCTTTCTTAGCTGTAGAGAGACAAAATAATTAGCGACCAAATTAGATAAAAATAGGTAGAATAACAGCTGCAAAAAATGACTTACTTTATTTTAGTTATGGTTTAAGCAAATTACTAAAATATGAAAGAATTAAGGTATGTATTAGGAGAATATTTTTCAAAGTTCAAATGAAAATGGTTATTGGTTTCAACAAAAGAATTTAAGAATGATCGCAGAAATTATTATTTTTATGAATTTGTTTTTTATTTATGTTGGGAATTTAGAGATTGAAAGCTGCTTCGCGGGAGTAGGGAAAAAGATATTACTACAAAAAAAACTAAAGATTTTTGAACGGAAAATAATATAAATAAGAATATATTATCAGCTTTAATGGATTGGACACAATATTTTTTCAATCTGATGTGAGTTAGTATGTGGTGAAATAATGGCAGGAGGATTGAATAGAAATAAATTTACAAATTGAGCAAAATATATTTTTTTAGAAAGATGAGCCAATATTAAGGAATCGCTTGAGGTAAATTTAAGGGGTTTATAAATCAAGTGGGGAATTTGCTGAAGCTTTTGATAGCAAAATAAATCATAGATTCTTCAAGAAATTCCCTAAACAAATCCAAAAAAATACACACAGAATAAAAATGTCTTGCGCTGATACTGCCTGCACTGAAAAACACGACGATCACGATCACGAAGAAGTCGACATCGATAAGCTCATCGAAAATGAAATCAAGGCACTTGCATTGCCCGAGAAGATCAGAGCTGTTGCTATTAACTCTCACCTTGCTGAGAAAAAAGCAATCGATGAGGAACTTCAAAAGAAAATCCAAGAACTTACCTTCGAATATGAGCAAAAGTCCATGCCCATCTACGCCAAGACTCAAGAAGTCGTCCAAGGAAGAATTCCAACTGAGGAAGAATTGAAGGATCTTGAGAAGTACCTTAAGGAAGAAGAAAAGACCCAAGTTGAAGGTGCCAAGAAGGAAGAGCCTATTGCTGAATACTGGCTTAAGTCACTCAAGAGCAACGATGTTCTCGCTTAGGAAATCAAAGAACAAGATGAGGCTGGTCTCAAGGCTCTCACTAAGATTGAGTACGTCCTTGTTGATGCAAAGAAGTTCGAAATTGTCTTCACCTTCGGTGCTAACGACCTTTTCAACAATACTCAACTTAAGAAAACTGTCGAAATGGATGAGGACGACGAACCTGTCAAGACCACTGGTACCCCCATCGAATGGAAGGAAGGCAAGAACACCACCGTTAAGGTCACCAAGAAAACTCAAAAGAACAAAAAGACTGGCGTCAAGCGTGTTGTCGAACGTGAAACTAAGGTTGAATCATTCTTCAACTTCTTCGCTGACTCTGCTCCTACTGACGAGGCTGAGGAGGAAGATGACGAAAAGGAAGAGGGTGCCGGTGAAGGTGAGAGAATCGCAATTGATTTCGATATTGCTAGATCTCTCATCGACGAAGTTATTCCTTACTCTCTCGAGTATTTCCTTGGAATTAAAACTGGAGCTGATGACGAAGAAGATGAAGAACTCGACATGGATGATCTCAACGAGGAAGAGATCGCTGAACTCCAAAAGTAATATGCTGCCAAGGCCGGCAAGAAAGGAGGTGCAGGTGGTGCCAACGATAAGAAAGAGTGCAAGCAATAATGATTTGTATTATGCATAGTTCGTTATTCTCTGTCTCCCATCTTAAATTATCTATTTTTGTCTATTCAAAAAATGTTCATTTCATTTCGATTTCAAGACATCATTAATTACAAAATTTCAATTAATTCGCTAACATAAAGATAAAATAATACATTTGAGTAATCTCTCTCAGCTTGAATCAAATAGTGTTGCGATAATAGAAATTTGATTACATTGTTTTACCTTATTAACATAAGTTTTCCAAATATCTCTCAGTTGCTTTTGACAACAGAGAAGAACGAATTGGCTATTAATAATATCCCATTCTGATATCAAAATACAAACGAATAGTAATGTTCAATCTTCCAAAATAAATCTACAATTAATTCTTCAACAAATAACAAATATTATAATCAAATTTCCCTTATTCACTCAACGATTATGGACAAAACATTGATTGTATTTTAACTAGTTATCATTTAACATGTTTTCATACATGCCAAGTATCTCTTTCAGTAATGTGTGGAAAGATGATAAAAAAATGCTTAGAGTGGCTTTTTAAAGGTATTTCATTAGAGAAAAGCTTGATCCTACTAAGCTAAATGTAATCTCAATCAATCATTGAACTTGAACACACAAAAAAACTGGCAAGAAAAATATTAAAAGATAATGATTTACTATTAATTATATATTTAGTATTTCAATTTAGATGATATCGCATGGGTTACTAATATTAATAGTTTATTTACTTAAAATTGAATGTTTTTTTATTTTTCAAATATGTCTAAATTATCATTAGACACTGCAAAAAAAAGCAATTCAAAAAACTGTTTTTAATGATAACTTGAAGCTACCTAAAAAATACTGAAGATTAGATCAAAACATGAGATTTTTCAGTAGTTTATCTTTCAGCTTGAGATAAGTAATTGCAGTCAGGGATTTTCTAAGAATAATGTATGAGTGCTCCTTTTGAGGAACAAGACACAGAATATTTAATATCTATTCTTCTTTTAAAAGTAATTAAGAGATGTTTTTATTAATATTTTTTTCTTTCTTCAGAACTGCCTTTAGCATTTAAAAATGAGAAAGGAAGGACAATAGTGATAAAAGGAATAATTCTGTTAAAGTGATAAATCTCATGCTTAATTATGACTTTATTTCTGGTTATTCTAGGTAACATAGATTTTTTTATTTGTTTGTTTACTATGATATTTAATATGTTATATTAAGATCAGACAATTGCTACCATTCTATCGAGCTCTTCTTCGACTTCTTTGACAAATTCAACCAGATCCTTGTAAGTAATGACATCCTTTCCACAAGAGTTATCATGTGGTCTAATTTTATCACAAATGAATATCACTCTTTCACGTAATCTATCTTTCAGAGGCAGATTATAAAGTCTCTCGATGTCTTCGGAAGTTGGTGGAGCCATGTAGGGGAGCTCAAGTGGACAATCTGTTCTTGGTTCTGTTCTAGAGAGGAGTAGATCATCGAAAGTAGCGGCCCATTCAGTTCTTCTGGATAGTTACTAATCGATACCAAAGATTCTCAGCACTGAGGAAATTATAGAAGAATGTTCGAACTAGGATGTTCTCTTTGGCTTTTACTCTTCTGTTGGTTCATGTACTATAACATTTCTGTCAATCCACGGGGAAATAAGGATCATAGGTACTCTCAGTCCTAATCTCGTGTAGTTAAATCCAAGGTGACTTTTCTTCCCGTCTGGATTGGGGACTTCATCTTAAGGAGGTGGTACGTGATCGTAGAACCCACCGTGTTCATCGTAAGTTAAAATTAGCAGGGTTTCATTCCAAGCAGGAGATGCTCTCAATGCTTCATAGACATTTTTGATTAGTCTTTCACCTTCTTTGATACTGTGATCTGGGTGCTAATCGTTCATAAGTCCATACGATTTTGTATTATTGAGATTTGGATGTGCTGATTCAGATGGATTTATGAATGTATAATTTGCTAGATTTCCAGCAGCTACATCACTGTAGAACTGCTCCATAGGTGGGAAGAGAGTCTTATTATGAAAATTCTTACTGAAATAATCAATATACAGAAACCAATCTAACGCGTTCCCTTCGAAGTAGTACCTCCACGATAAATTATTCTTTGCTAGAACTTCCTAAAGAGTAGTGTTCTTGACTTCACCTCGAATCTGCTCATTCCCAATGCATCCGTTGCATGTGCCTAAATGAACGAACATGCGATTGGGGTTAGTCGAACCAGGGTAGCTAGAGAAATACTTGTCGAATTAAGTGAATTCGTTTGCAAGGGTTGTGATAATAGGCACTTCAGATGGTTTCTAAGCACTCATTTCTGTGTGGCCACTTCGATAACTCATATTTCTAGCACTGTAGACAAATCCTTCCATTGTGGGTTTACCATGAATCGAACCATGATTTTAGCACGGATCAGTGATGTTAACTTCAGGGTGGTTTGCGAGGGAATAATGGCAGTTAAAGATTCGCTCGGTTGTTGCTCTGAATGAATGAAATGGGTCATATTCACTGTGATCAGGTGCGGAGTCACTAACACATATTTTCCCCAACCAAGGGTATTTCGGAGATTTGAAATTACATTCTTTTCCTGTGAGCCCATCGACTTTGGTATTTCCAAATTCCCCTCCAGCTTTCATCCATCCTAACATGTGGTCGTATGATCTGTTCTCCATCATGAGTACCACTACATGCTTAATCGGGTAGGACTGCTTAGTGCCGTCCTTTGTTTGATCGTTGCAGAACGAAATCTACACTAGCAAGGCTGAAATAAGCACAACATAGGAGATGTTAAGTAAATTGCGCATGTTTGATAAAGATTTGCTTGATTTATTGTTTGTTTCGCGAATAATTGTTTTTTTTCAAGTTTAATGCTATTAATTGTGTTTTCTGTAATCAATTCTTGCAGAAGTTATCTAGTTTCTTAGACATGCGTGATGTGGATTTCCAAGTTGTAAATAAGTAAGCTAAAAATATGCAAAATATAATAGTATCAATTGGAGGTTTTTCCGTAGTTTTCAGAGATCCAATTAGTTTTACCTATTCTTCGATGACTAATAACAAAAGAATTGATTATCTGAATTACAAGAATATTACTGGGAAAATTTGAGGATAATTTTATGCAAATAGGATTGAGGAAATTTTTAATTAAGAAAATCAAAAGAAGCAAAAGCTATTAAATTATCAGCTGATTAAAGTCTCCTGTAGAAGAAAATATCAATTAACTAGAGGAGTAGCTGCATTCAATAAAACTAATCTCAAAGCAATACAATCTAATCTTGCAATTTTTCAAATTGGGTAGGGAAATTGATGCCATTTGGATTAGTAATAAGGTTTAAATAACTTTTTCAGCACTACTTAACATTTCAAGTCCATTGAATAATCATACCAACAAGATTAATAATTTCGTCATTGAATAAAGTCGAATATTTCTCACATATAATTGCAAATTCAATTTTATTTTTTAATATTTCTGGTATATTTTTGTTATTTTTTCATTAAAAACAGAGATTATTTCTGTGTATATCTAAGTAGTTTGAAACTGTTCAAAGCTCGCCATTATTATCCTGAGAATATTTCTTGAATGCGACTTCTAAGATATTTAAGGCATTGTCTTTTCCTGTATTCTTAACCATTTAAGCGAAAATCGACGAAGACGTAATCTCCGTGTCTCCAATATTCTTCACGAGTAATAAATACGGTGAATCACACTCCGCCACAACACCATTATCCATGACAATAACTTTATCGTAATCTGCAATCGTGTTGAGTCTATGTGCGATTGTGAAAATTGTCGATTCAAGGAATTACTCTTTGATCGCTTTCTGAATAAATTCATCTGTTCTCATATCGACGTTTGCAGTGGCTTCATCCAGCACAAGAATTTTACTATTTTTCAGAATCGCTCTAGCCAAGCAGATTAACTATTTCTAGCCTGTCGAGAACACACTCGAAACATTTGACATATCAGTGAGAAGCCCATCAGGTAGTTTATGGATTAATTCTTTGAGGTTTGTCTATTCAAGTGATTTCCAGATTGCAGTATCGGAGTATTCCTCGAGAGGGTCTAGATTTCTGCGAATAGTTCCGCTGAACACAAATGGAATTTACGGGATAATGCTAATAGCGTTTCGAAGAGTATGAAGCCCAATTGTTTAGATATCAATCCCGTCAATGCTGATGGAACATCCTGGTTCTAATCCTGTCATTCTAAAAAGAGCTTAGAGGATGGAGGATTTCCCAGCACCTGTTCTGCCAACACATCCGACTCGTTCTTTACCTTCGATAGAAAACGAAGTGCCCTTCAGCACAAGATCTAAATCTTTTCTGTATTTCATCTTGACATTATCGAACTTAATCGATCCTTTCTTAATCCAGCCTTGAACTGGATGGTTTGATTACTGCTTTTTATCATGAACATTATCTTGTTTGTCTTTTTTCAGAGAAGAAATCTCAGTTTGTCCTGACGAAGCAGTTTAAACATTACTTGCTGTTTCTAGAGCATGATCAGTGGGGAGAATAAGTGCATCTTCGTGTGAAAGATTGCAAATCTACAATATTCTCTCCACACATGTCATATTGCTATCAAGGTTCGGAAGTGATCTAGAAAGCGCATAGACTACATCGATTAGCATTGAGAGATAAACAATAGTCTACCCAAGCTGATGAGAATCATCAGATGTATAAAGGGCAATAATAATCCCTCCAGCACTGAAAGCCATCGTCATCAGCTACTGATTGTATGAAAAAGCTCGATTGAAAAACCAAACTGTGATATTCGTTCGGATAGAATCATTCGCTTTAACGAACATTTGATTCGTGAAATCAGCTATCTAACCATAGATTCTAATGTGAATTGCTCCTTGGATTGTCTTTGCGAAAAATGAAAATACAGGTGATTTGTAAATCATATCTAGTTATTTGCTTTGAACGATTAGTGCTTTGCATTTCAGTAAGAATTTCGTTGAGCATACCATGAGTACGAAAGCCAACAAAAAGAACCAGTGATTAATGATTCCGACGGTTATGCAAATGTTGACAAATTGCATTGGACCTTCGATACTGTCGAAAAGCATAAACGGTAGCATTAAATCGGAAGCACCTAAGTCATTTGAGAATTTTGTTAAGATTCTTCCGGAGGGGGTTTAATCGAAATACAGAACGGGCGATCGAGCGATGGAGTTAAACATCTTCTTGTGCATGTTTTTGTTGGCAGTATTGGCGATTAGGACAGTTGATAAGTATTTTGTTAAGCAGATAAGGATAAAGCAGCCCAGGAGCACTCCAGCTTGCCAAAATAAATCCCAACGATCATCGGCATTATCGTATGAACCAAATACATAGTAGAATCCTGTGTATGCTCCTTCTGATGCCGCATAAAGGAATAGAACCAATACTATTGCGAGTTTACTCTATGCATATCCGAAATATGATTTGTAAGTTCTCAAAGAAAGATCAAATTTTTCTTCTTTTTCAAGTGTAAAAAGTTTGCCTTTGGAGATAGCTAATAACTTTTCCTTCTCGTTTTTCTCAACTGCAACAGTTTCTTTGACTAATTCTAAGTCTTCTTGCTTTGATCCAGAGGAGGATCTTTACTTTGTGTCTCCGAAAGTCTACTGATTTGCCATTTCTAAAAGGACTTCTTCAAGTTCCTCAAATTATCCTCTATGAGAAACGTAACCTTAGTCAAGAATTAATATCTCATCACTGTGCTTTGTGAAATGAATTTAATGTGTGACCAGAATCACTGTTTTCCCTTTCAATATGCCGTTAAGACAGTTGTGATAGAGCTTGCGAGCTACTTTCGCATCCACTGCACTCAGCGGATCGTCAAGCAAATAAATGTCATTTCTACTGTAGACAGCTCTAGCTAATGAAAGTCTTGCTTTCTACCCTCCAGAGAGATTGATTCCTTTTTCTCCTATTTCTGTTTCATCACCATTCGGGAACTGATCGAGATCTTCTAATAGGCAGCAGACTTTGATGACTTCCTCATAAAAATCTTTTTCATATGGTTTTCCAAAAAGAATGTTGTCCTTAAATCTCCCAGAGAAAACGTACGGTTCTTATTCGACAAACGAAACAGAACCTTTTTTGCGGAATTCACCTGTGAAGTGAGGGAGTTCTTCAAGTAGCGTGTGAAGGAAGGTAGTTTTTCCAGTGCCAACTTTGCCAACTATGGAATATTGTTTTCCTTTCTTGATTTCTAAAGTGAGATTTTTGAGAGTTGGCTCTCCTTCAGCATTCCAAAATGAACTGAAATTCTCAAATTCCACAACATTTTCTTCGCTTAGTGTTGTTTTTATTTGAACTTGCTTCTGTGTGTACTTTAAGTTGGAAATCTTCAGAATTTCTTCGTCCTCTCGTGGAAGAACAAATTAATGATGATGATGATCTTTGCTTTTTGGATTTTTCTTCAAGAATTCCCGTTTTTCCTCAGCCAATAAAGTAACTTTCTTTTTCAGTTCTTTCTAGCGAGAAGCTAGAATCTCATCGTATTTTTCATTTATCTCGAGTAGAGTTATTGGTTGCTTTTTAAGCCGAAGAAACTCAGCAAATCTTCCTAAAATAAGACCAATTTAAAACAGAAACCCAATTCCAGTTCCTGTCAGAAAAAGTGCACTCCTTAATCCATAGAGCTACTCAAGTGTAGCATAAATCTTAGAACTATTAAGTTAATCAGATCCGACAGAATACATGATTAATATTGGCACAAAAGCTGCGACTAAAACAAATGAAATCGAAGACGCTCTATCAGTAGCTCTGAAAAGCTAAATCGCTCGGATTGTCCCCAATTCTTTAGCTCTAACTTTACCAATGAATTTTTCAAAGGCTTCCTCCCATGCATACATCTTCATGAGTCTTACGCCATCTACAGTCTCAGAGACTAGTTTCTTTTGAATCAAAAAGACAGATTAAACATTCAAGAAAATAAAAAATTAGTTCCTTAAATTCTTCAAAGAAATCTATTAATTATTTTGTAAAGTCTTTCTATGACCATCCAAATCAAGTAACAAATTAAATTTACAATTCTCTCATCTGACAATCTGTTTTTCATGCTCATGTATTTCTTCTAGCGGAGTCCCATAAATAGTTAGATTGGCACAATGAAGAATAAAATCAATATGCTGAGTAAGCCATAAGATCCAAATCTAAAGTAAAGCACAATCGCAGCAACCAAAAGTAGCAGAGGAATGTAGAAAATCATGAGACCAAAATAGAGCATCATTTCAAGGATACTTAGATCAAACGATATGATATTGAATAATTTTCCAATATTTGCTTGCTACAGCTAGAAACTTGTAAGCATGCTTGCCTTCTTGTACAAGTAAGTAATAAGATTTAATCTCATTTCAGCTGCAACAAAAAATTAAAAAACATAAGTAACCTCAAGATATCTAATCTCTTTTACTATTTTGTTTCACTTACCAGACATCGCCTAGACTACATTGAATGACTTATTGTTAAGAATCATCCCAACGAAAATGAGTAGCATCAGCAGGAATACATAGCCAATTGCTTCTTCTGGTCCATCACTGTCAAATGTATTGATAATCTTCTAGATTACAATCGAGTTGAATGACTTCAACACGAGACCTGAGGCGATAAGTATGTGTGCAAGGAGAAAGTCTTTTCTGAAAACATAAACGACCATCTTGTAGACATGTATGCCTTGGATTGGCTTTCCTGCGACAATTCGCTCAAGTGCTTGCTCGAGTAGGAAATATTTGTTTTCGACTTTTTGATCTTCCTCTAACCCGGGAAGGTGATGAAGCTCTATCACTTTTCCCTTATTTATGACATTCTTCAAGATAAGGTACATAGCATATGAGGTATTAACAAAGAATGTTCTTAAGAACATTGGAACACCCAGAGAATAGTTTCTATTGTCTAATCTGAAAATCTTAGTTTCGTCTTTTGGTTGTTCAATTTTCACTGAAAAGGCTTCATTTTATTCAGATTATGCATACAGATCATCTCCATTATGTCGCTTCTTATTAACAGCACTGATTTACTCGTCAAGGGATTATTCTTCGCTGTTCATCTAAACCTGTTAAAAATAATAGAATTTCATTGTAAAAATAACAAATTTAAAACATAAAAATATGTCTTTGAAAAAGGTAGTTTTTTCTCATTAATAAAAGAATTATTATTGTCAATCATTGTTTTTTACATCGTTTGGAGAAGTTGGACTAAATTCCACTGGCATTTTCTTCTAGTTTATGAGAATTCTCAAGCGCGATTCTTTATTTCAAAAAATATTTTTAAAAAATAGAATGGATCACTTTCAAAAATAATTCATACCGACTATTCAAAAGAAGGTTTATTTTAGATATTATCAGAAGGTGAATACGATGATATTATCTAAAAAAAAGAATTCTCAAAGAAGTTTTGATATTTAATCTTTTATACTTCAAACAATATGATTTCCCCCCACCCGCTTTATAAAAACCTTATGTTGCAATATTTGTCTATATTTCGATAAATTTCTGATGATTCTGACCAATCTCTTGTTTTACTCAGCGAGTAAAGATGAAGAAAATGCCATTATTCATTCAATGTATTATTTAAAAAAATATTTTTTAAATAACAAGAAAACAATCACTGAAATGATTTACTAATTGTTGAGGCGAAAATAAAAAAGAAAAAAATAAATTTAAATCTCTTCTAAAATTTGTGGTGGTTTTGAGTTGTAAACAGTCTTGTCTTGTATGTAAGTTAAAATTTCATGGAAATTATTCCTCCGCTGTTTGTAAGGACTGATTTTTTGATTTGAAACTCACTTGTAAATTATCAGAATTTGCTTCGGATTAATTTTAGATTACCAAATAGCATGCACGTAGATAGTCATTTGGGATGGATTTGATTTATTTCTAATGTGTAATTGAATTCATTAACTTAGTAAAGTTAAATGTTCTATGGAATTAAAATTTTAAATGAATTTCAATGAATCGATAAGCGTAATATCAAATAATTGTGAATTTTCATGATTTAAAAAGAATTTTTATAGAATTTATTTTCCAAACAATCTGCATTTTAATTACTTCTAAAATTACATAATGCAATAATGCTAAACGTTTTTATGTAATTTTTCATAATGGAAAAAAGAAAAATTATTCTAATAATAATAATTTTTGTTGTTGTTTTTTTATTAATTTAACAGTAGGAAGGAGCGTTCAGTTAAAATAAGAAAACACTTTAGAAACTTAAAATACAAGTAGCTTTGGTAATTAATTTTGCAGATTGTTTCTGTACCAACAAGTTTGAGAATTTATTGCAATCTTCATGATAGTGTAATAATATTCGAAATGAGTTAAAAAAATGAAAAAAAAGTAAATTTTTTCTTTTGGTTTAAAAGAATAAGCTATTCTTATACGAATAACAATTGTTATTAATCCAATTAAATATGTCTATTGAAATGAGCTCTTCTAGCATTTGCTTTTTATATCTCAAGTGTCTCAGTTGA
>Ga0302285_10000785_pt1 | contig 17484 bp, 7 predicted proteins | sample III_Fen_E2_2_FD_200455 | JGI IMG/M metagenome (GOLD analysis project Ga0302285, IMG submission 200455) | Peat permafrost microbial communities from Stordalen Mire near Abisko, Sweden - III_Fen_E2_2 | ecosystem: Environmental > Terrestrial > Soil > Wetlands > Permafrost | place: Sweden: Abisko... | reverse complement strand
TAACGGCTTCCGGTCTGACTCTGAAGAATGGTAATGGCGATGATGTCACCGGAAACTACGCTATAACTTATTCCAGTGTAGCCGGATCAATCACTCAGGCTTCCTTGAATGTAACCTCGGTAACAGACACAAAATCCTATGATGGTACTACGGTTTCAACCGGTAGTCCAGTCGTCGGTACTTTAGCCGCAGGTGATGTCGTGAATGTTTCTCCGGTACAGGTATTCGATAATTCAATTGTAGGACCTCGTACCTTAACGGCTTCTGGTCTGACTCTGAAGAATGGTAATGGTGATGATGTCACAGGAAACTACAATATTTCTTATATTACTTCCGGCGGATCAATTACTCTTGCAAACTTAACCGTAACAGCCGTAACAGAAACCAAGATCTATGATGGCACTACGGTCTCAACCGGTATTCCAATTGTAGGAACGCTGGGCGCAGGAGATGTTGTGAATGTTGCCCCAACTCAGGTCTTTGAAGATTCAAGTGTAGGATCCCATAATCTTATCGCTTCGGGTCTGACGATAAAGAATAGTAATGGTGATAATGCAACGACAAACTATACGATTACTTATTCCCCTGTAGGAGGAAATATCACACAGGCTTCCTTGAATGTAACCGCAGTCTCTGATACCAAAACCTATGATGGTACTACGTTATCAACCGTTATTCCAACAGTCGGAACTTTGGTTTCTGGTGATGCAGTAAATATAGCTCCTGTTCAGGTCTTCGACAATTCTATTGTCGGCGGTCGTACGCTGATTCCTTCTGGCCTGACCCTGAAAAACGGCAATGGTGTTAATGTCACAGGAAACTACAATATTTCTTATGTAACTTCAGGAGGATCGATTACCCCTGCCGGCTTAACGGTAACCGCAGTATCTGATACGAGGGTTTACGATGGTACCACGTTATCATTAGGTAATCCTACTGTAGGCACTCTGGTATCCGGCGATGTTGTCAATGTCTCTCCGGTACAGAGTTTCGATAATGCAAATGTAGGACCTCGTATCCTAACGGCTTCCGGTCTGACTCTGAAGAATGGTAATGGCGATGATGTCACCGGAAACTACGCTATAACTTATTCCAGTGTAGCCGGATCAATCACTCAGGCTTCCTTGAATGTAACCTCGGTAACAGACACAAAATCCTATGATGGTACTACGGTTTCAACCGGTAGTCCAGTCGTCGGTACTTTAGCCGCAGGTGATGTCGTGAATGTTTCTCCGGTACAGGTATTCGATAATTCAATTGTAGGACCTCGTACCTTAACGGCTTCTGGTCTGACTCTGAAGAATGGTAATGGTGATGATGTCACAGGAAACTACAATATTTCTTATATTACTTCCGGCGGATCAATTACTCTTGCAAACTTAACCGTAACAGCCGTAACAGAAACCAAGATCTATGATGGCACTACGGTCTCAACCGGTATTCCAATTGTAGGAACGCTGGGCGCAGGAGATGTTGTGAATGTTGCCCCAACTCAGGTCTTTGAAGATTCAAGTGTAGGATCCCATAATCTTATCGCTTCGGGTCTGACGATAAAGAATAGTAATGGTGATAATGCAACGACAAACTATACGATTACTTATTCCCCTGTAGGAGGAAATATCACACAGGCTTCCTTGAATGTAACCGCAGTCTCTGATACCAAAACCTATGATGGTACTACGTTATCAACCGTTATTCCAACAGTCGGAACTTTGGTTTCTGGTGATGCAGTAAATATAGCTCCTGTTCAGGTCTTCGACAATTCTATTGTCGGCGGTCGTACGCTGATTCCTTCTGGCCTGACCCTGAAGAATGGTAATGGTGATAATGTCACCGGAAACTACAATATTTCTTATGTAACTTCAGGAGGATCGATTACCCCTGCCGGCTTAACGGTAACTGCAGTATCTGATACGAGGGTTTACGATGGTACCACTTTATCATTAGGCAATCCGACGGTAGGCACTCTGGTATCCGGCGATGTTGTCAATGTCTCTCCGGTACAGAGTTTCGATAATGCAAATGTAGGACCCCGTACCTTAACGGCTTCCGGTCTGACTCTGAAGAATGGCAATGGCGATGATGTCACCGGAAACTACACCATAACTTATTCCAGTGTAGCCGGATCAATCACTCAGGCTTCCTTGAATGTAACCTCGGTAACAGACACAAAATCCTATGATGGTACTACGGTCTCAATCGGTAGTCCAGTCGTCGGTACTTTAGCCGCAGGTGATGTCGTGAATGTTTCTCCGGTACAGGTATTCGATAATTCAATTGTAGGACCTCGTACCTTAACAGCTTCTGGTCTGACTCTGAAGAATGGTAATGGTGATGATGTCACAGGAAACTACAATATCTCCTATATTACTTCAGGAGGATCGATTACTCAGGTAGCATTAACTGTAACTGCAGTGACAGATACAAAAACCTATGATGGCACTGTGGTTTCTGCCGCTAATCCAATTGTAGGTACATTGGTCGTTGGAGATGTTGTGAATGTTGCCCCTATACAGGCGTTTGATAATGCTAAGGTTGGAAATACACATGTAATGACTGCTTCTGGCCTGACGCTTAAGAATGGCAATGGTGATGACGTAACATTAGACTATAATATCACGTATTCAAATTCTGTTACACCCGGAGTAATTCTTGGAAAACCGTTAACGGCAGCTGCACCTATCTTAACCTCCAAAAAGGAATATGATGGTACAACTACAGCTATTGTTTCTCCGGGTATTCTTTCTGGAGTTGATACGGGGGATGATGTTAGTTTAATCGCAGCAGCTACTTATGATAACGCAACAGTTGGTAATGGTAAGACCATTACAGTAACTTACGGGTTGACAGGTTCGGATGCTGCTAATTATATTGTTCCTTCTGACTATATCCTTCTTACCGGTGAAATAACCGCTAAGCTATTAACGATAACTGACCCTAGAATCACTGTTGGTAAAGAGTATGATGGAACAACGAAGGCATTCGTTACGCCGGGTATTCTTTCAGGGTTACTCCAAACGGATAATGCTAACGTCGTTTTGTCCGCTGTTGCTTCTTATGATGATATAAATATCGGTACAGAAAAGATGATTACAGTTACGTACGTATTGACTGGTCCGGCGGCTGCTGATTATATTGCCCCTTCAGGTTATACGATTACAAGTGGAGTTATTACGGCTAAAACATTGATCGTTGACTCTCTTAAGGTGTCCACGACCAAAGTATATGATGGTACTACTTCTGTAACTTTCTCAGTAGGCAATTTAACCGGAGTAGCAGCCTCTGATTATGGAAATGTTACCGTGACCGGATCTGCTGTATATGATAATGCCAATGCAGGTTCTGCCAAAAAAATTAATGTAACGTTTAATATGACTGGTTCTGCATCTGATAATTATATCGTACCTTCAAATTATACTATTACGAATGGAGAGATCACTCCGAAACAGTTGACAATATCCAAACCGACAGTAGTATCAAATAAAATGTATGATGGAAATACCCATGCTGTAATTACCACATTAGGAAGCCTGCAAGGAGTCATACCGGTAGATGCAAATAATGTCAGTGTGACGGCAGCTGCTGATTATGACAATATGAACGTGGGTGTCAATAAAATTATTACTGTAGTTTATGATCTGAATGGCAGTGCAAAGGATAATTACACAGCTCCGGTTGATTATACTCTTAACGGGGCCGAAATATCGGATAACATTTCACTGAGTCCGTTAGTCGATCCGTCTGCCGGGTGTGAAGGTTCTGATCTTGATTTGTCATATACCGTCTTGACCGGTGTGCCTGCGCAGTATAAGATCACTTATAATGCAACAGCAATTGCGGCTGGTATGAAGAATGTAGATTATACAAATTTACCTTCGTCATCAACTTCCGGAACGCTGCCTGTCATAATCCCGGCCGGAACAAGTGATGGTGCATATCAGGGAACTTTACAACTCAGAAATGACTTAGGTATCGAGAGTCCTGTTTATACCTTCAAGTTTACGGTTAATGTTTCTTCGGACTATATTATTCCTAAGTTTGATGATGTGGTGTTGTGTGATAATAGTAGCAATCGTTTTGTCGCTTATCAGTGGTATAAAGATGGTGTAGCTATCAATGGTGCAACGAAACAATTCTATTGTGATGCGAACGGTTTGATCGGATCCTACTCACTGCAAGTAACAACTACTGACGGACAAGTTCTTTATACCTGTCCTAAGACCTTGAATATACAGTTGACTCAGAAAGTAAGTGTATTCCCTTCTCCTGTGAAAGTAAGTCAGGCCTGTACGGTTAAAATGACCGGTTTGACGGATGAAGAACTGAAAGGCGCTGTTCTGAAGGTGTATTCAATGCAAGGCATTTGTGTTTATCAGTCTACGGCTGTACAAAGACAAAATTCTATTAGTTTGCCTTTGGTTGGTGGAGTATATGTCGGACGAGTAACGACTTCCAATGGACATGAATTCCCATTCAAAATAATCGTAGCACAATAAAAAAACAATAAGATTCACAGAGACTGTTTGGTCTCTGTGAATCTTTTATAAAACTTAATGAAAATCTCTTAGTAAAAAGACTAAAATGAAGAAAAAAATCATAATAGCTTTAGGATTAATTATATACGGAACCTTGCAAGCTCAGGAAACGGGTAGTTATCTCAATTTCAATGTCGGAGCTGGCCTGCATAATCTCTCCTATAATCTTCAGAACGGAACTGAGAAAGGACAGTTTGGTTATACATTGAACGCTGGTTACAGTTATTTCTTTACTCCGAATTGGGGTATTCAAACCGGTTTAGGATTTCAATCGTTTAACTCTTTGTCTACTTTAAACTATTTATCAAGTTCTTCGAGTATTGATACTCAGGGTCAGTCGTATCTGTTTAGAGCAAATTTTACCAACTGGAAAGAAAAGCAGCAGGCGTTATTCATAGACATACCGTTGGCTGTGCAGTATAAACTCCCGGTTACAAAGAAATTTAGACTCTTAACTTCAGTAGGAGGTAAAATATCAATTCCGGTTAATGCTACTTTTAAATCTACGGGCGGTGAATTTGTTACAACAGGTTATTACGAAAAGTGGAATGTTCTCTTAAGCGATCTGCCGCAACATGGCTTCTCTACATTTACCAATAGTTTTAAAGGAAACTCCTCCTTAAAACCTTCTTTTATGGCTATCGCCGATTTAGGTGGCCTTTATAAATTATCAAGTGGCCTGGATTTATATGTCGGGGGTTATATAAACTATAGCCTGAACAATATCTCAAAAGATGAAAATAAGTTGATCTTCCAACCGAATGGATCATACAATGGCCTGCTTGCCTCGTCGCTGGCCAGTAATGTGATTCCCATCTCTTTTGGAGTAAAGGTCGGATTAAATTTTTTCTTAGGTCAGAAGAAACTTCCTTTAAAGAATTTAGCAACACCGAATGAATCCATTCAACCTGTTAAACCGGTAGAACTTGTACAACCCGTCAAACCCGTTGAACCTGTACAACCTGTCGAAGCCGTTCAGCCAGTAAAAGCTGTTGAACCTGCTCAGCCTGTACAACCTGTCGAAGCTGTCAAACCTGTTGAACCTGTTCAGTCTGTAAAACCTGCAGAATCTATTCAGCCTGCTGAGTCAGTACAACCGATCCGGTCAGTACAACCGGTGCAACCTGAAATTACTACCTCAACTGTATCGGCTGTTGTGCCAGGTCAGGAGGTAGCTGAAGCAGCTAACGTTTCATCGAAGGTTGCAGTTAAAGAAGTCCCTAAAGAGTTGGTTAAAGAAACGCCTAAAGACCAGGTTGTTGAAAAAACGATTGAGACACCGAAGGTAAATGCGAATACAATGCAAATAGAATCAAAGAAAGAACTGCCCGTTCAGAAGGTTGTGAAAGTTGACTCAGCTCAAATTGTCGATCCGTTTGAAAGAGCCCAAAAGATTGCAGCAGCTATTAATCTGATGTTTGAATTTAATTCGGCTGAAGTTATTAATGCGAGAAAAGATAAAGTAAAAGAATTAAGTGGTATCTTAAAAGCAAACCCTTCCATCTATTTGCGTTTTGTGGGTCATACCTGCAATATAGGTACTCATGAAATAAATTTGAAATTAGGCCTTAAGAGAGCTGATAATGCTAAGCAGGAATTTGTTGATCTGGGAGTATCCAATTCTCAATTAATTGACGAAAGTAAAGCGTATGACGAACCTTTGGTGCCAAATACTTCAGACGAAAACAGAGCAAAGAACAGAAGGGTGGAGATAAAAGTCTTTCATGAATAATCTCAATTATTCAATCCTATCTGGATATACATTCAATGACCCGCTTAAACTTTTGATTTTAGCGGGTCATTTAGTATATAAATCCTGTGATTTGGATGGCTGATATTCTTTCTTATTTAATTTTGATCTGCCTTTTTTTACCTCGTAACGTTATTTCCCAACCCTTAAAATGTTTGAATAATCGGAAGAACCGGCTGAATTTTCTCCTTTTAAACGATAGTAATAAGTTTTACCTGCAATCTTTGATTCATCGTTATACAGTACCAACGGTTCGGAAGCTTCGGGTGCATATTCAAACTTGACAACATCGGATAGTACCGAATCATCAATGCCGGTAGTCAGAATTCTCCAGGGACCGTTTCCCGATTCCGAACGTTCGATGGTGTAAGAAGCTGCGCCGGTTGATCCTCTCCATGTAAAACCATCCCCTTTTATGGATAGAACCGGAGCAGGGGCAGGTCTTTCCGTTTCGGGAGCGTCTGTCCCCCGGATTAGATAGGCCTCGGTACGCAGGATACTAAGCATGCGGACTTCGTCATAGACATACCCTGCAGAGAAGCCCGGTACATGAAACGAATTGATAGGTGTCCCTCCTTCATTGTGATAGTACCAACCTCCATCTCGTCGGTGTCCGCGAATACTCCACATTAATCCTCCCACAATGTTCGATCCCCGGATTGTGTTCATCAGTTCTTTCAGATTTTCTGTTGAGCCAAGGCCGAATTCATCGATGATTAATGGCTTCTTGCCTTTGTATTTATTGTAAGCTTCGAGTGCCAACGGTGACAGTTGCCACGGTTGACCGCTTATCTTGTTCCAGTATTCGTACAGATGTTCACTCATAATATCAATATTCGGGTCGGCCATCAGCTTATTTTTATCTGCTCCGTTTGCTTCCATCACCAAATGATTAGGATCCGTTTTTTTGATATAAGTAGCCATTTCAAGGCTCCAGTCAAGAATCTTGAGGGATAACTCGTCTGCACTTAGTTTGCGGTCCTGAGCGTAGCAATTAAACTCATTCCCCAATTGCCAGGCCAGGATCCCCGGGTCATTCTTATAAAGGATACCATTTACCGTGTTTTTGCGGTTTAATATAAAGTCAAGAAAATGTCTGAAATCTGCTTTTTGTTCCTTATCTGTCCAGAATGAACCTTTTGGTTTTCCGGCTATGGCCGAGAACTCATCGACTCCCCTGATTCCAACAAAGGTTTGAGAAGCAATAAAGGGAATAATCAATCGTACATCGTATTCGTGGCAAAGCGCTATAACCCGGTCGAGGCATTGAAAGGCCTGCTCGTTGTATTGTCGGTGAGCGGTGATATAAACGGGCATCTCTTTATCGTCCGGCGAATAGACAGATAAGGAGAATGTACGTGTTGCACGGCCGCCAACCCGACGAATCCCATCCAGAATGTCCCTGATCTCATATTCATCCGGAAAACGATTGGTCCGGTCAACCCGGATCTGTGTTTCGTTTTGCTGAATGTTCGGAGCATCCATACTCAGGAAACGAAACGGTTTATTTCCCTCCATAAGTTGGTCCCCTTTGCGAACAATAATGGGCCACGAAGCATCTTCCCCTGTTCCGTGTTTTGGTGTTTGTGCTGCTGCATTGATTCCAACGGATAAAGCCAATGCAATTAGCAATGCACAAATTTTGACTGTCTTTTTCATGCTTTTCATATTTTAGTTGATTTTTAAAGTGTCATATTTAGTCGTTTTGAACGTCCGTTTTGAATCATCCCGGTATGATACCCGATCGGTATGTCTGTTTGTTCTTGTATTCCGGATTGGATTGCTATTCCTTTTTTTCTTGGATTCCTGTATGCTGTTTTTGATAGCTGCCGTAAGTGGTAAATTCAATCTGGGGAGTTTGTTCCGTGACGTTGTGCATATCCGCTTCTATCTGGACGGTTTTTGTTTCATCGGATAGAATGCTCCGGTAATGTTCACTCCGCAAACACGGAAGAATTTCTTGCTTTGACTCTCGTGCAACCTTTCGTGCAACTATAAAGGCAATGCTTTTCCCATTATTGGCATTTGCGACCCGGTACCTTCCTTTTGACAAAGTTCTATTTGCTTTTTTGTTAGGTGTCGAAGCCGGTAGATATACGGTTCATCATTATTGAAGATGTTATTTTCAATCCAACAAATATAGCGGATTCAAATCACACAAACCTATTTATTTTTATCTAAGCCTGATACTTTATTTACTTATTATGACATTGTTCTGAAATTCTGAGGAGACTTAACCCGGCATTTTCCATTTTCCGGGATTTTCTTTTTTTATCCCGATCTTTAATCGTATAAATAATTGATTCTATCTTTTTTCGTTATCAGGGTTCCTCATTTCTCCTGTTCCTCCCGGACGATCATATGCCCATTTTATTCCGGCATCCTACATCAATCGGATTTTGTATGTTCCTCCGCTTTTCCTTCGTCTTTTGTTCTTATTTTGGTTTTATATATTCCGTATATAAACCATATATAATTCATATATAAATCATATATAATTCATATATAAATCATATATAATACATACTTATATAAATATGAATTATATATGGTTCATATATGATTTACAAATTATTTAGTCAAGAAACAAATAGGACTGAATGTAGAATGAAGGATAATCGGAAGGTAATGGATCGTATTATAAGATTTCGGGTGACATATGGGGAAATAAGACAGAAAAATTGCTATCCGTTCCTGCAATTCTTGACTGCCGGGAACAGGGATACGGGGAGGTTTTATAGAAAACCTGTTTAGAAGAAGTTGTCGCAGTGATTTATTGTTTTATTCAGAACAACGGACTGTTGTTTCAATTGAGTACTTTGCCAAATCGGACTTGCAATGCTTACCGATTAGCCTGAAAACGGTAATTGGCTTCAATTTCGATCAACAGATTGTCGCGACAAATGCCGGCCTTTACAAAAATGCCATTTTCAGTACCAAAATGAGCATCACACAACGGTTTGACAATTGAGTAATCAGCTTCGTTCTTTAAATAGACGCGATAGTTATTGATCACAGGTTTACAATCTGTCTTTAGTCTGTTCTGAACGAGATTATCGGCTGCGATTAAGTGATCGATGTTTTGGATAGTTGTTTGGGTTTGTTTAGCTACATCGTCCGGAAAAGCGGTTAGCTCGCCAATAATAGATGCAGTGCCCGAAATAAACAAAAAGCCATTCTGTTCGAACAGCATAGACTTTCCCCGTTCGAACTTGGGAGTCGAGATTGTTTTAACCTCATCAATGGCATTCCCGATCAGGACAGTCGGAGAATAATGATGGGCATCTACCTGATGGGCATTTGTAACCGGATAAACGGTATTCCCGGTTTTTTCCTTTAAAGCGATAACCTCAATTGTGCAACCTCCATTTTCCATGCCGATACCGGTGGCAGCAGGATAGCCGTTTGGAAAATTCGATTTTTGGTAGAACAGAGTCCTCAGGTCATTGAATATCTGATAATTTTGAAGGCATTTATTGTTCCCGGAATTGACTACTGTAATATCCTCGATATAATTCCATTGACGGACAATGTCACTATAATCAAAATTGGTTCGGAGCAGAGTGGCATCCAGTAGGTGGAAGCAGTCGTAAGCATTTTGTTTGAAGTCAAGATGCTTTGCCGCGTATTGACTTGAAAATAAACAGCTGAATTCCGGACTGTCAATTTGCAACACGGAGGCTTGTTCGTTCCGGCTGAAAGTAAATGTCAATTCAGTATCCGTATAGTCCAGCAGCCAGACTTCCATTACAATATTGTTTTCCAGAGGTGGTTGACTTATTAATGAAACCGGTATCTGCAAATTGTCATAATGGGTAAGCAGGTCGTTTAACAAATTCATTTTTAAGGTATAATCCTGCTTGTCGATACATGATGCGAAAACGGTTGCCTTTACAATTTGCCGATGTTTATTTGTATTGCCGGTAGCCATCTCTATTTGATCGAGACAGGAATATAAACGGGTTGAAAAATTGCCTGAAGTATGTGATTGAATGCTTTGAATAGATAATTGCATGAGTGTCTTGAAAAAAATAATAATACGTTTGCAGATACAACCGGCTATATTCCAATTGAATATCTCTAAACTTTGTGTTGGCTGGCGCGATTGTCTTTATTTATTTGCAACAAAAATAAAGTGCTACAAATATATTAAAATTATTTCAATATATCCAAATCAGAGAATTAGGACAGGATGGTAGCCTTTGTTCGATAAATAATGCCGGTTTGTAACTATGGGTGGTTGTAGTGAAGGTGGTTGTTTTTGCATTCCTTTCAGCAATTCAATGTATTATCGTTTTAAGTTACGAACGGTTTCTCTTTGAAGAAGAATTTATAAGGAAAAGGGTTTGCGCAAAAGTTGAATATCATGGAGGCAATACCGAAAAGCACCCAACGAATTCTTTTCTGTGAGATATTAATTCCGAAATGAATTTCTGTTTCTGTCATTTTTGTCGTGTAACATTCAGATGTTTTTATCGGTTTTCGAAGATTACATTAGAGACAATCAATTTGAATTTTATCTGTTTTCATTATGGTTCAGGCGACATCTTTGCAAACGAACGTAATCTGTAAAATTATACAATATTGTTTATTATCAATAAGTTAAAGTTGTTTTTTCTTTGCATATTTTTGATTTTAAAACTATAATTCAGTCGTTATTTATGTCATGAATCAGTGTAATGACAATTTGTTTATTCGGAAGTTATCAATAAAACGATATAATAATTAAGTGGAATCAAAGTAGTTTAAATTTCGGGCTGTCTCCTGTTATTATTCATTTGTATTTATCATCACTTTTTTTTTATAATTAGATATTAAACAATTGAATATATATTGGACTGCAACTGATTTTCATGGGTCTAAAAAGTACAAGATTTAATTATAAACCTATCAGTTTAAGGATAAAAGCTTGTAATATGTATGAAAAGTATCATATTAGGCTAAAATAATATAGCTTTTATCGTTACCGAAAGTCTATTTTTGTACGGTCGGAAATGAATGATCTCCAACATCAATTAACCTTTTAATATTAAAATTAAATTCCATGAAAAGAAAAATTTTTTTTCTATCGGTATTACTCTTTTTTGGAGTATGCTTAGTGTCTGCACAGCAGAATCTTTCTGTTTCGGGAGTTGTTACCGAAGCAAGTGATGGAAGCCCATTAATTGGAGTTTCAGTGCTTGTCAAAGGGACAACGAATGGGACAATCACGGACGTTGACGGGAAGTATACTGTGAATGCTCCTCAAGGTTCTACTCTTGTCTTTACCTATATAGGGTTGGAGAAGCAAGAGATAGTCGTGAAATCCAAAGTTATCAATGTGAAACTTCAATCTGACTCCAAGATGTTAGAGGAAGTAGTTGCCATTGGTTATGGAACTGCGAAAAAGAAATTGGTAACAGGTGCTACCGTTCAGGTTAGCGGTGACAATCTTCAAAAACTGAGTACAACCAGTGCATTTACAGCATTGCAAAGTCAGAGTCCGGGAGTAAATATTACTCAAACTTCAGGACAACCAGGTGAAGGTTTCAAAGTAAATATCCGTGGTATCGGTACTGTAGGAAACTCTGCTCCTCTCTATGTTATTGATGGTGTTGCAGGTGGAAATCTTAGTAATCTTAATAATGCAGATATTGAATCAATTGATGTGTTGAAAGATGCCGCTTCAGCTGCTATTTATGGTGCCCGGGCTGCCAATGGAGTAATTTTGGTAACCACCAAACAAGGAAAATCAGGGAAACTTCAGGTAACTTATGATGGTTATGTCGGCGTACAAAATGTATACAAAATGCCGTCCTTGCTGAATGCAAAACAATACATGGCCGTTCAGAACGAAATTAACTTTAATGAAGGTCTAGGTGCTACAGATTGGAAAACTGTTTTAGGTGCTACAGAATATTCCGCTATTAATAACGGAACCTGGAATGGCACGAACTGGCTGGATGCTATTCGTAATACCAATGCTCCAACTGAAAATCATGCTGTCAATATTGTAGGAGGTAATGAAATTTCCAAATTCTCTTTAGGATTTTCTTATACATCTCAAGAAGGGATCTTAGGTAAACCGGTTCAATCAGATTATAGCAGATCTACTTTCCGTGTTAATTCGGATCATGTTCTTTTGAAGACTAAATCTTTTGATGCCATCAAATTTGGTGAAACATTAACTTATGCTTATACAGATAAGCAAGGTATTGGTATCGGTAATCAGTATTGGAATGATGTCTCCGATGCCTTGAGAGCTATGCCTATTATGCCAATCTATGATGCTTCAGGAAATTATTATAGTAATATCGGAACTTCGTTGACAAACTACGAACCTCTTATGTCGAATCCAATTGCCGATATGGTTTATCAACGGGGTCAAAACGATGCGAAGAGTTATAATTTGGATGCTTCTGCAAATCTCCAGATTCAACCGATTAAGAATTTGATTCTTAAATCTCAGGTGGGGTATAAAATGAGTGCAAGTTCGTATCGTCAATATACTCCTACTTATAATCTTTCAACTTCAGATGCAAATGTTGTGTCTAAGGTAAATCAGAGTGCAAGTCTGGGCTGGCAATATACGTGGGAAAATACCTTGAATTATAAGTTCAATATTAATCAACATCATATTGATGCTTTGGCAGGTCAATCTATTGAAAAATCGGGTATGGGTGAAAGTTTGAGTGCAACTAACGGTAATTTGTTGTTTGATGATTTTAAACATGCTTATCTTACTAATTCACAAGGTGTGTCTTCGAGTGTGACTCAAGTTAGTGGTAGCCCTTGGGATGAAGGAGCATTGCAATCTTTCTTCGGACGTGTTAATTATGATTATAACGAAACTTATATGGCTTCTGTTGTAATGCGTGCTGACGGTTCTTCAAACTTTGCAAAAAGTCATCGTTGGGGATATTTCCCATCAGTATCTGCCGGTTGGGTTCTGTCGAATGAAGCTTTCTTAGAATCAACAAAGAGTTGGTTGGATTTCTTGAAATTACGTGGAAGTTGGGGTGAAAACGGTAACTGTAGTATCTCAAACTTCAATTATGTTGCCGGAGTATCGTTTGATAAAACAGCAGCTTATTCTTTTGGTAATGCCAAAGACACGCAAACTACAGGTGGTTATGCTTATATCTCACCGAACCCGGATGTTACATGGGAAACCTCTATTCAAACTGATTTAGGTATTGACGCAAGATTCTTCAATTCGCGTTTAACGCTAGCACTGGATGTTTACAACAAAAAGACGAAAAACTGGTTAGTTGTAGCTCCTGCTTTGGCTACTATCGGTACAGGTGCTCCTTATATCAATGGCGGTGATATTGTAAACAAGGGTCTTGAAGTAGCTGTCGGTTGGAATGACCATATCGGCAAAGATTTCACCTATAGTATTAACGGTAACGTTGCTTATAATCATAACAGGGTTACGCGTCTTGCCAATTCAGAAGGTGTTATCCACGGACAAAAGAATGTAATAAGTCAGGGAACAGATGAATGCTATCGTGCACAGGTAGGTTATGCTATCGGTTATTTCTACGGTTACCACACATCCGGTATTTTCCAGAGTCAAGCTGATATTAACGCCTGGAAAGCAGCCGGTAACGGTATTCTTCAAGCAAATGTACAACCCGGAGATGTTAAATTTACGGATGTAAACCATGATGGTGTTATTGATTCAAAAGATAAAGGTCAAATCGGAGATCCGAATCCTGATTATACAATGGGTTCGAGCATTAATTTAGGCTACAAAGGCTTTGATTTGAATATAACATTGCACGGAGCTTTTGGACAACAAATTCTTAAATCATATCGTTCGTTCGCAGGTAGCCGTCATGAAAACTATACTACCGAAGTCTTCGAACGTTGGCATGGTGAAGGTACTTCCAACAGATTTCCGCGTTTGACCTCAGGTACCAATACGAATGATATAAATGTGTCTGATCTTTACATAGAAAATGGTGATTATGTAAAAATCCAGAACTTATCTCTTGGTTATGACTTCAAAAAACTTTTCAAGAGGATTCCGTTAACTCAGGCTCGTTTATATTTTGCCGTTCAGAATCTCTATACCTTCACGAAATATTCAGGTATGGATCCTGAAGTCGGTTATAATCCTTCTTATACCAACTCTACCGGTGGTACAACTTCAGATAGCTGGGCTAATGGCATTGATTTGGGATTATATCCAAGTCCAAGAACAATTTTAGTAGGTGTAAATCTTAAATTTTAATTAGAAGATTAATATGAAAAAAATATTATATTTTGCAATAACTGCAGTAACCGTACTTTTTACCGGTTGCCAAAGTTTCCTTGATACAGAGGATTTAACGCACAAGAATACGTCGAATTATCCAAAGACGGAAACTGATGCAGAACAAGTGATAGCAGGTATTTATAACAACCTGAATGTCCCAAATGCAAGTCCTGCATCTTCTTTCTTCTTTATCTCCAATCTGGCTTCAGACGACCGTCTTGGCGGTGGTGGAGTGAATGACCTCATGTTCCAGGCTGAAGACTTGTTGATGACTTCAACCACCAATGAATATGAACAATTTTGGAAAGACCGTTATGTGGGTATTTTCCGTGCTAACACAGCTATTGAGACCTTAGGTAGTTGTACTGGTTATACGAGTGATGATCAGAAAAATCAAATGATAGGTGAAGCTTATTTTATGCGTGCATTTTTTTATTATGAATTGGCTTCTGAATTTGAAAACGTTCCATTGATTACAACATCAGCATCGACAAATGTACCTCAGGCAGCTCCATCCAAAACATGGGGACAGATAGTTCAGGATCTTTTGAAAGCAATAGAGTTGATGCCGGCTTCTTCAAAACCAGCTGCAGGTCATGCTACTCATTGGGCTGCAGAAGCTTTGTTGGGACGTGCATTCTTGTTCTATACCGGGTTCTATGGTACAGCAGGTACTCCACTGACTGAAATGACACTTCCTGATGGAACGACATTAACAAAAGCAGCGGTAACAGCAAAATTAAAAGATTGTATTACGAGTTCCGGATATAGTTTGGTTCCCGATTATCGTAATTTATGGGGCTACACGAATGAATATACAAAAAATGACTATTCGTATACTAAAGGACAAGGTTTAAAATGGGTAGAAGACGATAATGCCGTCAATCCTGAATCGATGTTTGCCATTAAGTTTTCAAAATTGGCCTCATGGAGTACAACGATCGGTTATTCTAACGGTTATGCTCTTTACTTTGGTGTTCGTGGTGGACAGGCTTTGGCTAATACGTTCCCATTCGGTCAGGGATGGGGTGCAGGTCCAGTAAACCCGGGTTTGTGGGATGACTGGAAAGCCGCAGAACCTAATGATAAACGTCGTGCAGCTTCTATTTGCAATATCCGTACTGAATTAGATCCAGAAGGATATACCAAAGGAGGTTGGGTTGATTTTGTTCAGGAAACAGATTATTTAGATAAGAAAATATCTCCTGTTTCTTGTGTAGATCCGGATACACTTGCGGCAACCGGGAAAACACAATACTTAGCAACATTTGAGATGAAAATGTATGATTATAAATCGGTAAACTTCCAATTATCAAATATCCATGATTTGGTTCTTATTCGTTTAGCTGATGTATATTTGATGTATTCTGAGTTGGCGGAAGATGCTACATATCTCAATGAAGTACGTAAACGTGCAGGATTGGGTGCGATTTCATACTCTTTAGCAGCTTTGCAGAACGAACGTCGTTGGGAATTTGCTAATGAAGGTATTCGTTGGAACGATATGCGTCGTTGGCATATTGCAGAAGGCACTAGTGGTGCTTTGTCAAAACAAATTGGTCAGAATATTTATTATCAGGGAATCGCAAAGAAAAACACTCAGCAAGGTGTTGGTTATGTAAGCCGTTATGCCGCTACCAGAGGTTTCTTCCCAATACCTGAAGAACAGATTTCTTTATCGAATGGTGTCCTGAAGCAAAATGCAGGTTGGGGAATATCTGATGCTACCTATTCAGGTTGGAAATAATTTTTTAAAATAAAAGAAATAAATTAAAAATACAGAATATGAATAAAATAATTTATATATTATGTAGCTTTATTCTTGTAGCTCTCTTTACTGCGTGTGATCCAATTACAAGCTCCGAAGGAATTGGAACTGTAATTACATCTGCAGATCAGTTAGCAGCTACTGTAACGCCCATTATGGATGGTACATTGAAGACGAATAAGGTGAGAGTACATTGTACAAGTCCGGTGAATTGCCAATGGACGGATGGTGTTAAACCATATATCAGTAATGATACAGTGATGACCTTATTTGTAAAGGGAGATATTACGATTACGTTGTCAGCTATGGCTGCAGATGGAACTATTTTGACGAAAACATTCACGACAACAGTAGACGAAATGAAATATTCCGTTGAACCGCAGTATGGTTATTTCTGTGGATCCGGAGTGAAAAAATGGGTTTGGGCAACCGATAATACTGTTGATAAAGCTTCAAACAGAGTTTGGGGTAATGGTGGAAATACGGACTCGGCTCCTGATTGGTGGGGACGTACGGCAGCAGATGCTGCATCTGATAATATAGATATTACAGGCTCTATGACATTTACGTTGAACGGACTTAAGTTCGCACGTGTTGAAAATGGTGTTACCACAACGGGTACATTCTCATTTGATATGACTGTGCACAAATTTCCTCAATGTATTGGTCAGGTTACATTCGTTGGTACAACAATTCTTCATGGAATTAGTCAGAATGATGGCAAGAAGGTTGTCAATGTATTTAATATCATTAAGCTTTCGAATGATGAACTACAATTAATGTATGCCACGGATTCCAATACGTATGAAGGTTGGTTCTGGCTGTTTAAACGTGACGGGTATAAATACTAATAGAAATATAATTCAACTTTAGAAGAATGAATTTTGAACCATCGTTCTTCTAAAGCTGATTGTCAATTATTCAATACGAATGAATGTTGAATTATAAATTTAGGGAAGGCGGGCTATTTGTCCGCCTTTTTTATAATTATTAACCTGAGTTCGGGATAAGGAAATACTATAAGAAAGTTGTAATATAGAAGTTTTATTTTGTATCTTTGTGATTGACAGTCAAACAAATAACAAAATAAAACTCCTATGATTACAACAGACAAAATTATTGAAATATTCTGTATCGCAGATGATTTTTACAAAGAATATGAGTCCGAAGTCCATAAAGTGGCTATTTG
>Ga0302285_10000782_pt1 | contig 17515 bp, 10 predicted proteins | sample III_Fen_E2_2_FD_200455 | JGI IMG/M metagenome (GOLD analysis project Ga0302285, IMG submission 200455) | Peat permafrost microbial communities from Stordalen Mire near Abisko, Sweden - III_Fen_E2_2 | ecosystem: Environmental > Terrestrial > Soil > Wetlands > Permafrost | place: Sweden: Abisko... | reverse complement strand
CACTTCTTTAAATCTAAATGTTGAGGAAAATGGTATTGGTGAGAATGGTGCAAAGTAATTAGGAGAAGGAATTGCAAAGTGTGTTACTCTCACTTCTCTAAATCTAAATCTCTACAATAATAGTATTGGTGAGAATGGTGCAAAGTATTTAGGAGAAGGAATTGCAAGGTGTGTTACTCTCACTTCTTTAAATCTAAATGTTGAGGAAAATGGTATTGGTGAGAATGGTGCAAAGTAATTAGGAGAAGGAATTGCAAAGTGTGTTACTCTCACTTCTCTAAATCTAAATCTCTACAATAATAGTATTAGTGAGAATGGTGCAAAGTATTTAGGAGAAGGAATTGCAAAGTGTGTTACTCTCACTTCTCTAAATCTAAATCTCGAGGTTAATAATATTGGGGAGAATGGTAATAGAATATTAAAATAATTAGTTATCAAAGCAAAAAGATTGATATAATATTGCATTTGGTCGAATTTACAATAGTATTGAGAAGGATTTTCAAAGTGTTTTAACTCACTTCTCTAAAACTAAATTAATAGTAAAAGTAAAAAAAAGTAGTATTATCCTTTATGACTATCCTTTTTCTGCAGTTCCCACCATAAAAATATTAAATCAGAGGGTTTTTATGCATTCCATATTATGTAGCTAATGTGAAACTTAGAATTTATAAAAATGTTTTATTTTTGTACTATTTTTCTTAGACATTTTTCCATCCGTTGTTTGAAATTCTGGAAATGTAATTATTAATTTCTTTTGGAAAACTGAATTATGTTGCATATTCTGTCTGCCTCTGGAATTCTGAAATTTGTTGTATGCGCATGAAGAAAAAAGATTTTTGTTTTTAAATTGTGTGTTTTATGAATGTTCTCAGAATCTGTCGACTAACTTATCATTTTAAATCACATGAAACATGCATTTATCATACTGGGTTTTCAGTAACTGGAGTCTCCTTTTTAGTTTCAATAATTGGCTTCATGGCAGGGAACAGAAGAACTTCTTGGATGTAGATATTGTCAGAAATAAGCATGATGAGTCTGTCAATACCGATACCACAACCACCAGTTGGAGGCAAAGCGTGCTCGAGGCAATCACAGAAATCTTTATCGTATCCCATGGCTTCATCGTCTCCCTTTTTCTTGTCCTCAATTTGCTGGATGAAGATCTTGCGTTGCTTGAAAGGATCGTTCAACTCAGTGAAAGCGTTAGCTAGTTCGTAGTAGTTGATGAAGAGCTCAAATCTCTCAGTCACATTGGGCTTAGTGCGGTGATATTTAGCAAGGGGGGACATAATTTGAGGATGCTCCATAATGAAAGTTGGATTCTTACAGTCAACTTCCAAGAAGTGGCCGACGAGCTTGTCGATCAGACGAGAAATTGAGCGAGGTTCACTGCAGGCTACGTTGTGCTTAATTGCTTGTTAATTGAAGAACTCTCTAGCTTCTTCAGTCTCGTAATCATTTGGCATAGCGACTCCAAGTTTCTCAGTGAGTGCTTCCATCATAGAGATTCTGCGGAAAGGAGGAGTAAAATCGATCTCATAGAATTTATCAGGATGTTCCTTGCCTTCTGGGTGGAACTTGATCTTGTATGAGCCAGTTAATTCAAGAACTAACTAAGATAAGAGGTCTTCATTTAACTTCATCATGTCTTCGTAATCAGCATAAGCTTGATAGAGCTCGATGGAAGTGAACTCTGGGTTGTGAGTTCTGTCGATAGATTCGTTACGGAACTATTTGCCTATTTCATAGACACGCTCAATACCACCAACAACAAGGTTCTTAAGGTAAAGTTCAGGAGCAACTCTCATGAAAATATCCAAATTCAAATCGTTGTGATGAGTCTAGAAAGGGCGAGCTAGAAGGCAAAATAAAATAAGAAATTACGTTCTGAAATACCTTTTAAATTTTAAGATTTACCTGCTGCACCTCCTGGGATCATGTTCATCATAGGAGTCTCAACTTCAAGGTATCCACGGTTATCAAGGAACTTACGGATGAAAGTGATGATGCGGGAACGAGTAACGAAAACTTATCTTGTTGAGTTATTCATAATAAGATCAAGATATCTCTTTCTGTATCTTGTCTCTTGATCCTTCAAACCAGTCTATTGACTTGGAAGCATATGAAGACAAGGAGAAAGAAGTTGCAATTTAACAGGCTGAATAGAGAGTTCTCCAGTGTTACTTCTGCAAGGTTTACCTGTAACTCCAATGATGTCTCCTCTCTTGAAAAGCCCATTGATTTCTTCGAAGCTGTACTCAGTATCAGTGTAGAGATTCTTGTTGGCTAGAACCTATTGGAATAATTAAAGAATATTTAAATTAGAATCTTCAAACAATGAAGTCATTTTTATAAACTCTCGAATATTACTTGTAGTTTCTTGCCTTCTTGAGTGACACTGTAGAAAATAAGTGATTTTCCAGCTGATCTAAGAGTCACGATTCTTACTCCAATTGTAACAATCTAGTCAAGAACTTATGCTTTCTCAGTGACCAAAGAATCAAACTAACTGATAAACTCAGCGATAGTGTGGGAGGTATCGAATTTATGAGGGTAAGGATATGGCTTACCAGAAACCATGAGATCCTAAACTTACTTGCAACGATTCTCATAATATGCAGTAGGATCAAGCTCTTCTTCCTCAACTTTCTTAGCGGGCTTATCACCCTTGGCAGCTTCTTCAGCAGCTTTCTTAGCGACCTTTTCAGCTCTTTCCCTCTCTAATCTCTCTGCTTTTAGTCTTGCCTTGAAAGCATTCTTAGACTCTCCTTCTTTAGGTTGTTCTTCACTTTCGGTGTGTTCAACTTTCTTGACTTCTTTTTCTTCCATTTATGCGTTTTTCTTATTCGTGCTGCAAAAGGTGTACTTATTTTTTAGATCCAAATTTAATTTTCCCACTCTGCTAAAGGACGACTTGCTGATTTATACGCAGCTTGGAAAGAAAATCTATCTTTATAAAATTGGCAACAGGATTCTCGACTCATTTCGTTTTGTTCTACTGCTTGTTTTCACTGCCTGAACCAATGATTTAATCATTTTCCCTCAGTTTTTCTATTCTTCTCAATCGCTATAATAAACAATCAAAATAACTCTCTAATATTATATTATTTGAATATCTTCATCCACCTCGAAGAAATATCATTTAAACAGAAAAGCCTAGAATTCCTCACAGTTTATTTTCGTCTCTAATTTAGATATCTACTTCACTGATATAATTATCAAATCCAAATTGCTCTGCCATTTTCTCAGAGATTTCACATAAAACATCTGGATTTTTAAGATAAGATGCACTCCATCAAATCTGAGATGGTTTAAATTTTAAATAATCTAGTAATTATGTAGTCACTTTATAATTTTATCTCATCCTTGGATTAGCTTTAGAGATCAACTTTAATTTGTTTCTATTTTTTTACAATGATATCCACTCATTCATCCCTCTTAATTGGTTAAGAAACTAACAGCAATCACAATCAAGATCATAATTCAATTACATTTAATTAAGATTTACTTCATTGAAAAATGAAGGCATTATCCTTTAACTAACAAATACAAAATTGGATGTTGATAATATTCCTCAAAAAATAAGATATTCCCAACTTATTTAAAAAAAGCATGTACAATAATAAACACCATTTATTTTACTATTTTCTAGAATTGCAACCAAGAATAATTGTTAATACTTTGAGAACAGTTCATCTTGTGCAAAGAAGGGTCTTTGCTGAGTTTTCTAGTACAAATGCTCTGAGAATTTGATAGATCTGTTTGCATCCATCAACAGCAAGTTTGCACATTTCTCGTGTATCAGCTTGACTCACCTTACTTGATTTCATCTCAATAAAATCAACCATTTAGCATCTTGGTAAATAGGAGAGGACAAGTTCAGCACTAGCCTTTTTAGATTCAAAGTATGTTGTATCTAGAAGATTTCAAAAATATTATTAATTTAGCATTCACAATATGGAGCGAGAGTATTCAAAATCATTCTTTTTTGCTTCTTACCCAAGACCATTTCGTTGTGAAGACTTCCTACTGTGCAAGAGACTGTAAAATCTTTCATTGGAATTCCTTTTTATTTTAAAATAATATTAGTATTTGTGGATCTTTATCTCAACATAAGAATGCTGAAAATGGCAATATTTTTACCAGCATCCATGAGAGCAAGTGAAATAGCATTAAAAATCACACTTTTAGCACTGCCATCAGCTTGAATAATAGACACAATTACATCAATTTCACCCGATCCAAGCGAATCTTGAAGGATTATGCTCTCAAAGCTGACTCTCAAATTCTCAGAAAACTCGCTCCAATCTCTTGAACACAACATTAATAAATAAATGTAAATGCTATTATTTTGTTTTAAAACTTTGCGTTAATCGATTCTGCTAAATTGATTACTTATCAAATTTAGAAACAGTTCTCCTTTCTGTTCCGCTGAATGGAGCAACGTTGTATTGCACATTCAAGAATCCTTCACCTTCACGTCTACCTGATTTCTGATGGGGTCCTTTAATGAGACAGACGATCTCAGTGAGACCTTAGATAATCTTGCAGGAACCTTCCACGTGTTGATCAAAGCCAAGGGAGCACTTGACTTTTCGAAGTTCATTTTTCTTTCTCCCATCTTCTCTGAAATCCTATAGCGCTTAAAAATCTAGATTCATTGCTTAAGACAATCACTTTTTCAGTCAGTCTGTCTCCAAAATTGAAAAAAATATCCTGATCCAAATTACTTTTAGTTGTCATTCTTGCTCTCCCCTCCCCCAATCAAAATAAGCAAGTTATGCTATTTTGGCAGTCTCATTTCAGTTTTAACTGTGTCATCTTCTATCTTGCTTCTCTTTCTCTCTTACAACCAAAATCATTCCCCTCCATCAACTTATTTTTGATTTGCAACTTGCAAGAATCCAAACCAATCTAAATACCAATCTCTAAGAAGAAACTAAAACAAAAATAGAAAAGCTAAATGACTTTGTTCAGCTATTGCATGTATTCACAACAAGAACTGCAACATTGCCAGCATAATTTCTTTTCTTTTGAAAATATCCGAATTCTAAGCTGCAGCTATTTACAAAATCATAGATCTTTTCTAAAAATAGTATTTCTCCAGTTTAACACATTCACTATTCACTGTTAAATATCTCAGTTTATCGATCATATCCTTGCTTTCAACTTTAATCCCTTTGATTATCCGAAGAGGACTTACTTTGCATTCTTAATTTACCTTCAGAACTGGTTATTTGTTGTGTTATTTGTCTCCAAAACCATATTCAAATTATTCTAATCTTCCTAATACCAGCTACAACGATGGTTCAAGTATATCAAAGTATTTCATTGGTATTTCAACATCTAAGATTAATGTTTTTAGCATCATTGCTTTTGAAATCAAACCATTTAATTTATACAAAATCGATATGAGTATTGTCTTCGGAAGGCTCAAGAATTATGCTGCCAATGAGAAATGAATTAGATTTGCTTGAATCAATGGCTTTGAAAGCTCCTCTAATACAGTGAGAATCAACCCCGATTCAGGTAAGTTTAAGACATTGAGAGCATATTTCTTCAAGATAATAGTTTTATTAACACTGCTTGATATGACAGATAGGAATTCAAGGAATGAACTAAATAATTTTTCAGAATTAACCAAGAAATTATCCTAAAATAGCAAAGAAACCGATAGATTTACGGTTTTGGTGCTGATTAAATTGGAATTCTTCTGAAATTATCTAATGAAAGTAGTGAATTCGTACTAAATTGTCTCATTACATTACATGAATGTAAGATTCAGATCGTTTAGGATGGTGAATTTCGCAATTTAATTGAAGAATATCTTTGGTTATTCTAGCCCATTTAGTGATAAAGTCAATTGTTGAAGCTAAGCAGGGAGAGTATTTAAGTAGCTGCTAGAATCAAGAGTTGCTAAGCTGTTTAGCTCAAATCTCTTCAACTCCTTAAGGGTCTCGAATTTACTTGCTAAACTCTCCAAGCATTTCGAATTGAAGTGCTACTCTGAGAGAGCAATTGTTAGGGAGTCAATTTTAAGATATTTTGAGATTGTATGAAGTTAAGTAGAGAGAAAATAATGGATCCCTCCAGCTTCTAGCATCTTCTGAAAGTCCACTTCGATTCTCAAGGAAATATTGGTTTTATAATAAATAGGGCTGATGATTTTGAGTAATTCTTCAAGAGATAGACAAGAATGATCACATAAAAAACCTGATTTAGCTACTAGCACTTACAGATCGAGTGTCTTTTTCGTTAAGATATCCTTGATTGAAGCGATTGCAGGAGCAGAAGAAATATCTGCTTTAACATGCGCTTCTTTCCAATAGCTAATAGTAAACTTTGGGATTGAGGACTTCACGAGTTTAAGTTCATTCATAGGAATTAAATTATGTAAAGTAGTTCTATTTTTTTAAGAAAAAATAGAAGTTTGAGATGCATGAAACACATCCAAATAGACGCAGAGTTAATTTATTATTTCTCAAGAATTCAATTAATGAACCAAGATTAATTAAGAATAGAGAGAATGCTAAGATTGTCTCTAAATTAACAAACAATAAAATAAATCAAACAAACAATATAAGCAGCACAAAATCTAGGAAAATCAACACAAATGGCTGAACATAATAATTTAGAGTTCGAAGACATTCGCAGCAAGGGATTTGTATCTTTATCCCAACCGTACGTGCAGCTTGACGATGATACCTAACAGCGGATTATCCTAAATGAATAAGCAAGCTATGAAGATTATCTTGATAGTTTAGATGACGAATAATTAAATAAATATGGTTTACCGCCATACAATTTGATATTTTACCAAATCGAAGAATAAGATGGTGTCTGCTAGCTTTATCCTGGAGATGCAAACTCTTCACCAGAGAATCAAATTTCTCCTCTCAAATGGCCATAGTTTTCATCTTGCTTGAGAATAGGTAAAAATCGATTCCTCGTCACTGGTGGGGTTACTTTAAGTGGCGAATACTCTTAAACGTTCCTCAAGAAATTCAAACTCTCAAAAATAAAGCACGAGCTCACTGTTCTCTACAATAGCTACATTGAAATTCTGAAAAAAAAACCAGAGGAAAATGCATCGGAAGAAGATTTGCAAAAGCGAAAAGTAGAAATATTCCCCATTTTTAATGTTGCATTGGGTTTCCTAAAGAAACAAGGAGAATCAGATGACTTGCAAAATGAAAGTGACTAAGTGAAAAGAGATGAAATGCTTGTGAAGATATTTCAGGAATAGATTAAAACAATATCGAATAAGACAACCCTGTAGTAGTTTAAAAGCGATAAAGCCTTTTGTAAAGAATAGAACATCTCTTACAATCCTACTGAAGAAACTGCTTAAGATGAGGAGATTATCACCAAAACCTCTCCTTACCAAACCATAAACATTGAACTTTCGTTTAATTTCGTTCCTGAAGAAGATACTTATCAGTTCACAGGCAGATATCTCCAACCGATGCCAAAAGCACGCAGCAATCATTAGACCGTTTTCCACAAAGGAAAAGTTTATGTTTTAGGTGGAGTTTGCAATCAGAAAGTGTTATCGTCTGTTTTAGTCTATGATGTCCTTTCGGATACTTGGTCAGAAGAGTTCCCTGGTTTATCTAGTCCAAGAGTGAATTTCTCAGCTGTTTCTCATGGCGATTACATCTACGTTTTTGGAGGACATACTGTAAGGAGATTCTAACAATTCGGTATTTTTTCAAGTTGAACTTCTAATATGTTTTTGGTTCATTTTAAACTAAATAATTAGACCAGCTTTGTTGAATCCAGTTTCGATCATTCTCTTCTTGAGAGAATTAATCCAGAGAATAAAGACACCAACTGGCAAACATTGACTTTCAGAAAGAAGATGACTGTCGCAGCATAGTTCTCTCCTAAACAACAGCTTCAATTAATATCACATGAAGATTCACTTCTTCTCATGGGAGGATTTGCTTCTACAAAATTGACCGAAAAAGAGGTGATAATGTCTAAAATCGAATTTATTGGCACTGACAAATGGACGTTTTAGCCTATCGAAGGATAAACTCTAGCTGTTAGAAAAGGTGCTATCGTGGCTTGTGGTACTTATAAGTCTGAAAATTGTTTCTTTATCCTTGGAGGAGAACAGAAGATTCTTCTTGAGTGCTTTAAGCTGAATAACGAAAATGGTAAACTATCCATTGAGAAGATTCTTGATAATGAATATGATCAAGAAATAGCTTCTTATAACCCGTATTTTATTCCTGTTGACCCTTCTCTGTATCTTGAGTGAGAGCGGAGATAAAAAGAATAGTAAAATTATGTAAATTTTTTTGGAAAATCATCTGATCCTGATTAGGTTTAATTTGCTATTTTTACATGCATTTTAGTTAGTTTTTCAAAGATAAAAATGATCAAAATATCTAAAAGAAAGAAGGAAAAATATGTATTTTATGTGTTAATTTAATGATTTTTGAAAATTAAAAGCTACGTTAATTAGTCTCAAATTTATTATTTATTGAGGCTTCTTGCAAATTGAAGGTAGTCCTTCACATTTGTCTTTGTTTTGACTTGAGAGGATTAATAGATTTTCAGAAATTGTTTTAGATTAAGCTAGAAAAGAAAAAACAACATCACAAAATGCATTCATCAAAGGGAGGCAACTCACAAAAACATCTTGTTTAGTTGTCTGCATCCATAGCTCAAGGTATTAATGGCACTTTCAAATGAAAGCTATCAAACTGTGCCTTGAAATTTAAAATGATTTTTTTATTTGTTTTTCAAACAGGTGAGAAATCTATTGATTTTGAATAGCATCGAATTTTTCAAGAACTTAAAAGCGCTTAGCACGTGGAAATTAACTAATACTAGACTGTAATGGCTATTATGACGAGCAACATGAAGCTGTACATTTACGATGCGCTCACGAAGAACTAAATTTGCGAAATGAACTTGCAAGAATTCATCAAGATCGACAATTCTGTGAAGCAAAGTGCGCTTGGAAAAAGCGGAGATGTGCTTATGAGATTCTTGAAGAACACAAATTTCTTAAGTGTGTATTTGAAGAATAGTGGGGATTTCTTAGTTTTGAAAATCGGAGGGAGCAGTGGGGCTAGAGTTGTACAAAGAATGCAATTATAAGAGAAGCTCTCATTCATGGAGATGGATCCTTGCAGCAAGAATGGGTTTATTTTTGGTTCAAGAGGGATTGAAATGGGAAATCTTAAAACATAGAAAATCATAAATATTGAATAAGGATCCTGCACGGAAGTGCGAATAGTTGAATCAAGTGAAGATATGGATGAAGAAATAGATGATTAGAGTTCCTCAACTGATAAAGAAGAAATCAATGAGGAAGAAGAAGAAAAGGCTGGAATTGATGAAGAAGATGAGGACGAATTAGACAATGGAAGTGAAGAAAAATAAGATAACAAAAATAAAGAATAAGAAGAAGAAGTAGAAAGTGATGAAGATAGCAATAATGATAATAATGCAAGTGAGAAGGATAATAGCGATGATGAGGGAGAAGACAATAATAATAGCAATGGAAGTGGGTAAGATAAAGTTGATTATGTTGTTGAAGGTCTAAAAAAGCTAGAGGATAATGTAATAGAGGATGAGTAAGATGATGGTAATGATGATGAAGAAGAAGACAATGAAGATGATGAAGACGAAGAAGAAGACAAAAATTAAGATGAAGATGATGAGAATGAAGAAGATGGTAATTAAGTAGCAGAGAGTAATCGAAGCATTTGTATAAATAGTGATGAAAGTGAACTTTTAAATACGAATGAAGATGCATCGGACAAAGATGACAGAGAAAATCAAAAGATTGCTACCAAACAGAATATGAAAGAAGATTGCTCTTTCAATCCAGCAAACAGCAAAGTATCCAAGAAAACTTAGCGAAAATAAGTAAATGAAATTAAAACAAAACAGAATAAACAGTAGGGGAAAAAAATCAAGGGAAGAGCAACTCCTCCTTAGGATTAATCAGGACAATAATACGATTAGCATGGATAAATTAATAAAGTTTAAGAGAATAACGATGAAGATGATGGCAATGATTCGTATCAAACAAACTCACCAAAACTACATAAAAAAATAAAACCTAACAATAAAGCTAATAATACATCATCTCCCCTTGAATCTAACTTGGCTGAGAATAAAATAGGCAATAATATCATTAATCATAATAATATTATCAGAGATATCCCACAAACACAATCGAAGGATACATCAAAATCTAAAAATGTAGCTTATGGTGTTCCTCCACCAGTTGAAATAAGCAGTTCTAGCAAGTAGGTAGATAGTTCAGTTAAAATAATCAAAAATATTAGTAGCAATAACGCGTTTTCAAATAAGCTCAATGCTGCGAATGTCTAATAATAATAAGCTGGTTCGAGGACCCAAGCAAACAGTGGTATAAACTTAGAGAAAGTTGAAACAAAGCTACTCGATTCCAGCAGTGTAGCTTTGTATCTGCGTGATCGCTGCAGTAAGAATCGCAAGGTAATTATAGGCATGGTGAATCGTAGAGTTGTGATATATGAAGTGACAATTACAGAATCAGATGTGGAGATTTAATTGATTAACAAACTAGAATTACCTGAACTGCACATGTATGATATGTCAGTGCTATAACTATCACTCAATCTCCAAAATGATAAGTTCGCTCTTGCAATCGATAGGAAGTTCCTCCATCTTTTCTCTCTAGATTCAACATATCACATTGCAACATTCTCTGAAGATTATATTGTAAAGCTGAATAAGAAGAGCACAACTTATTTATGAGATTAATTTAGTGATTCAAGGTGGAAGATAATTCAATTTTTAACTAATTTATTATTCTTTTTTGTCTTAATAGAACATCGACTAAAATAAGCGATACTCTAACCCACTCTTCTGGAGAGACCCTTACGAAAAAGACAAGCCAGAGTATTTTATCTACAGTAAGAAGAAAGAATCATTCAGATTTGTTTAATTTAATCTCATTGTTATTTTTTTCTTCCATTATTTAAAAACAGTGGATAACACAAATTTGAATTGCTCGATTGTGTTGATGAGCTTGCGCACAGCGAAGAGACAAATTGTGATTCTGGAAGCAGACAAGCCTCGGAATGTGTTTTAGAATGTTCGCTGGGAAGGATGCATAGGAGTTGTTGGTGAAGGAGGTGGTTTATTTGTGCTTGAAACACCTAGACAGTATTATTGGGAGAATTTCAGCTATCGATTCAAAGGCTTAGAAAAGAATTCTCAGTATATCGAGAGAGAAGATGAATTCGATGTTAAAGATTCCTCAGCTTAATAAATGAAAATCTTGACATTGGATGACTTTGATAATCTGAAAACAAATTACACAAATTATCTTTATCCACAGCAGAACAAAATTATTTCTCAAGGTACAATTGTTATTAACTGACAAGATAGTTTGTTTTGTATTATTATTATTATTATTATTTGATATGTAAAGACTTTTTTTTGTAAATTTCGATCTTGAGATTTTGTGGAAAAAAGATCAATTTGATTATTATTGATTTTTAAATGGGATAAATTTTGGAGAGCTTAGATATTTATATTTTTTTTAAGATTTTATGTTTGGAAATCATCCTTAAGGATTAATTACGCTTATTGATACATGAACTATGATTAAAAATAAAATAGAAGAAAATATGAGAATTTAATAATACTTTCGCAATGTAACTTTGCATAGTCACATTGATTAAAACTAAAATAGAAGAAAATATGAGAATTTAAAATGAATTTCGATTATATTCAAAATAATATGGCATACAATTAAATAGAAAAATAGATAAAAAGCAAGTTAAATAGGGATAAGTCAATCAAAGATGGCATGAGAAAGCACAGAATTTCCCCCTTTTAACAAAATGGAGTGATTTAACGGCTATTTGAGGAGAAACTCCGTTCATTTTACAAGATATACTGCCCTAAATTAAGCAATCATTGCTTCATTTTGAAGAGTAGGAATCTATTCTTTTACATAATATTTAATCACTTTCTATTTTAATAACTAATAAAATAAGTCAGATACTTCCTCTAGACTCTTAATTTGTCTGCAATAAAAAAAAACAATTCCAAAATAACCATTTTTGGTAGAGACAATTTGATTAGAAAAAAAAAAGAAAAAAAATCCTGTAACTATTAATCCGGATCAGGTTTTACTTAACTCACATAATCTGACTCATTTGTGTTCTATTCCAATACATTAAAAGACTAGAAACCATGTAATTACACAACGAATTAAATCTTCTTTGATGATGATGTTTCCTCTGCTCAAAGTAAATCAAATTAACAAAAAACAATCATAACAAATCAAAAATTCTAAAAATATTCATTTAAAACAAGTATTGTTAAGTAAAAAAAAGACTAATGGATTAACGAACCATCTCTCCTAGAAAAGACAAACTTTAAGAGCATTTTGATGATAAGCATTAGAAATCAGAAAGCAGTGGATCAGAGGATAACAATGGGTAATCTAGGGAATGGAAATGTGCTTGCCAAAAAACCTACAATAGACAGTCCTCACTTCACAATCACATCAGATTCAAGCACGACAACTAAAAAGAACAGTTTGAAATAAAAACGAATTCCAAACCAGGAAGACCTAAAAATACTGAAGGAAAAGATAAACAATTAGGAACGAAAAATGAAAAAAAACAGTAAAATTAACCATCGTGTGTTTCTAATTTAGATTGGGCTATCATTTCAATTATTGCAGAATAGTCCTTACCTGAATTGTTGATGGTAGTTAGGGGTGACTTAAATGAGAATTATGATTCGGATGCTGCAGTTGAACTACCTTAAGATTGCTAGAGTTTCTTAGATGAAATAGTCAAAACTGCTGAACTAACGACTCAAGAAGCAGACAATCTTGCTAATCTCACAAAATCATTTGGACTTATTGCCAATTTGATTAAACCCAAAAAGAGAGTGCTTTACTTTACTAATTATGCAATCGCAGTTATTTTTGTCGCCTTTGATTTCCCCAGCAAAAAATCAGAACAAAGCAACGTCTTGAAGAAAAATTCTATCTTCAATGAAAAGATATTCTCAGAGTTTTCAAAAATCATTAGAGACTATCATACTAGTTCAGATAATGATCAATCATAGAAAGAAAGATAAACTAAAGTTTCAACTGAGAAGTCAGCCAAAAAGCATCCTAAACGAGTTCTTTAGTAACAACAAGCTGTAGTTGTATCAGCTCCTGAGCTTGAAAAAATGGAATCAGGATCTTTTTAGGAGGAGATGTAAGGTTTTCAACACATTACTGGTCCTCTAATTCGATTTCACTCAGATTAATAATCTCTTCAAAGATAATAATAATATTATCCATCTTTCTCTTAATAATAGCAATAATAAATAATTGAACCAGCTTTTACTTAGTCTACAGATATTCCATTTTAAAGTTAGCATTTGGACTATTCTAACAATCCAGATAACAGAATACACTCAATTCCTCGAAACACTTTAGAGTACGATCCTAATCATATCCATCAAGCATAGAAAAGAAATGTGAGTTAAAACAATCACTTTGAGACATCGCAATAATATTATTAATAGAAATATTAAAAAACTAATGAATACAATTAATTCCAATACTAAAATAATGCCTTAAATTACCCAGAGTAACAAAAATATACCTTTTAGCAGAATCATCAACCTAATCCTTAGCTTCATCCCAATCCAACTGCACAAACATATCAGCAGTACAACGTTCATCCAGCTCCTCCTGCTTACTCACAATAAGACTGGGATAAAGTTCAAAGAATTGCTTCTTAAAACAACCGAACTTTAAACATTACCAACCAAGACCATTTTTCTCTAAATAACAATAAAGTGGCTAGCAATTTGCTAGGGGAAGATAATCTTTTGTCTACTCCTTGCTAGAATCTTGATTGTTAAATGCCTTTTCTAGAGTATCCAGTTGAATCCATAGAATCTATTGAAAACTCTATTCATTCCATTCACGAAAATAGCAATATTAACAATGTTGATAATAATATGGCAATAATGCAACGTGATCACAATGAATTCTTACACTAAGAATAGAATCCTCATAATAATAAAGAAGAACATTCTACGTATTATGATAATGCTGAGGAGAATTAGTTTGATAAGCAATAAAATGATGAGGATAATGATGATGCCTATTTTTGAATCTTTAAGAGATAGATAAAAGAAATGAAAGTAATTATTTTTCAATAAGATGTATGATATTTATAAATATAGCAAAGCTAATATTATTCCTGAATGAGTAGGAGGAGGCTTTCATTGTTTGAGTTAATCTAAATTATTGTTGTCCAATGAGATTCCTTCTGTGTTCAAGTTCAAAATATAAAACAATAAATTGTTAATAGAGATTACTTTTTTTTTCATAAGCACAAAAATAATCTAAAATGATCAAATAATTACCTTTAGAATCTGTTTTACTTTCCCCAAGTGGTTTATTTCCTGCATTTTCTTATGGCTCTGCTAATCCTTAAATAATGTCAAGTACCTCGTTGATTTCTTTCTTGAGTTCTTGCTGAATGGAGCTGATTTTTTCATTTAAAAACAAAATAAATCAATAATTATTGTGTTTTATTCTACACCTAAAATTTTCCCCCTTAAAACAATTATTACATGTCTAAATCAGTCATAACTTTGAATACACTCGCATCAGATTAAGACCAGAATTCGACTTCACTAAACCTCTGCATGATTGGTGATTATTTTCCTTATTATTATGGTGATCCCTCAACAGGTAAATTATAAGGTTATGATGTTTGAAGTTGTTGATGTTGTTGTTGTTGTTATGAAGATATTAATTTTTGGCTGAGCAATCGATTATTTATCATGGAAAGCTTTGCTAGTAAATTGTAATTTTAACTCTAGTTATCTTTATGATTAGAATAGTTTGGTTTGTGTTGAGCTTTAATTATTCTGCTCGTTTGAGATTTTTATTGCTAATAAAATTGATTTGTCTGAGGTTTGAAAGTACATTCTTTCATTTGTTGATTTGTCAAAGTTTTAGCTGTTTTTTCCATTCTATTCTTACGAGCTTATATCCACTGTTCGTTCCTTTTCTCGAAGCAGGCAAGAGTTCTTTTAAACAAATAATGTTTATTATTACAAGCATCTGAAATGACAACAGCTTTTTCATTGTTGAATTTTCTCTTTCATTAAATGGTAAATTCAAGGAATGAACATACTTATTTCCTTTTGAAATGGTTGCTTGTAGAACTTCAATTCGCTATTTTTCTTCTTTTTCATTCTCTTCATCACAAACATGCTCATATGCTCTCTCCATTGCTGCACTTTTTCCTCTTTTTTCTTTCACCAAACCTCCCTCTACTTTTTGGAGACTCTTTCCTCTTATTTGTTGTACTCTTAAATCTCTAAATCAATTTTAAAAAACAACTCATTTTCTTGTAAATTAAGATAATCAAATTCCTACCTTTCTTAAGTCATTTATTCTAAAGGTATTGAAGGTGCAGAGTAATTTGTTGTCTCAGCAATAAATTATTAAGTTCTTTAAGCTTCATTAATTCTTTTGCGACTACTAAATAGTTTTGCATCTTAAACTTCTTTGGATGCTTTTTTAGACTTTGTCTGCTGTTTCTTCTCTATTATCTTTTCTAATCCTAACTTTGAATTTCCAGTAATTTTCTCAATCTTTGGAATATTATTTTCGTCTCTTTCTGTGCCTTCAGTAAGACTACCAATATCCTTGCTTTCAACTGAATCTCCTGGAAGCAATAATAGACTATCTGAGCTAATATTATTCTGCTTTGCATAGATTTATTCGTTATTAGTTTACATATTATTTTTGCTATCTTCCAATATTATGCCACATTAATCTCTTTTTGCAGAAGAACGTTCCATTTCAATTTATCGGTTGAGATCTTCAATATCATTCAGAATTGCTAGTCTTTTCAAATGGAAAGTGCTATCTATCTCTTTTGATTAAACTCCCACAGACAAAGGAAGAGGATTTGCTTTAAGAATATTATTCTCTTGTCCTTCTTCTGATTTACTAATTTGAGACAAAGAGTGATTGATGATATCTCCAGTTGATTTCCAAGTATGACCTTCAAAAATTGATTCTTGGCTGTCGAGATGTTCTGTAAGATAGATTTCACTAGTTTATTTTGTTTTATTTATGTTTAGCTGCTATTCTTAATTCTCAAATGCTTTAATAGGATCATTATCAGCAGAAGTTTATCTTAAATATGTGATTTGTTTCTCCTTTTTAGAAAAACTTCCTTGCTTTAAAACCTATTCATTTTTTCTCTTTTCTTCTATTCCTTTCCTTTCTCTCTAAATCGGTTCATTATGCTCTTTTTTAAAAATCTAAATTTTTCCATCATTGGTTTCTTCTTTTTCTTGATCTTTTTAAATCCTAATTTCTTTTTCTTAAACTACTTCTCCTTTAGTTTCTTTTTGCTAAATATCTACCTGCAATACACTTATTATCTTTCCTCTCTTATTACAATTCATTTCATTTGGCTCCTTTAGTTTCTTAGCATCTAATACAGATGAATATTGTTAGGGAGAAGAAGGATCTTCAACTGAATTTTATTGAGGAAGTAGTTCCTCTTTAAATTCTGTTATTACTTTCTTTTTTCTCTATTAATTTTCCCTTTTCTTTTTCTCTTTTTACAACGACTATTGCTATTCTGGAATCAGTCTTTCATCAACTATCTCGTCATTAGTTTATTTATCACTTTAATGCTTCCCTTTTGGTGAGAGCACTTTATCTAATTAGACTGAAGCCTTCACTTTACTACTCAAAATACCAGACCCATTTACGAAAGTGGTTTCTTACAATTAACCAGAAAAACCGAGAGCACTTTTCAATGAGACATTACTACTTGAAGTTCTAACACGCTGCCTAGGTGTTAGCCCAATAATCTTATTTGAAGAATGATTCATAGGCTTTTAGCTCAAGAAATGTTACACTCTTCTCAATTTTGTAGAATTTTACAAGGATTAAAAAATCTACTGTCTTCTATGCTAAAATGCATTCTCTGCATCTTATTCTACCATGGTTGACATTTTAAAATTGTTTAGTTTTTATCCTTATTCTGGAGATCTCTCCAAAGAGGTAGAATTCATTTTAATGATCAAATTGTCTTCATAAACGCTGTTTCTATTACTAGCTGTCCCTGAGTTTGAGTTTTTGTAAGCATTAATTGAGTTGTGCTCTAGAATGTTTTTCATAGAATTACTCCTCGGTAAATTTTTTTACAAAGATTACTATTTTTCAATTGATATTTCAGTTTAACTTGGAACCAATGAGTGGAATAAGTAAGCCTTATTCTTCTTCAACGTGCAATCATTTATGGAGTTGCTTTTCGATCCAATTCCTTAGCAAATTTGTGAAGAAGAAATTTTGTTCTTAACCGATTCTGAGATGATTTAATCATATTTTTTCAAGGCATGTTGCACATCATCGAAGATATCTTCAAGCAAAAGTTTACACTCAACATTTACACCAGTATTTTCATCAAGAATAGTGTAATTTTGTTTGTTTTATTCA
>Ga0302285_10000779_pt1 | contig 17554 bp, 17 predicted proteins | sample III_Fen_E2_2_FD_200455 | JGI IMG/M metagenome (GOLD analysis project Ga0302285, IMG submission 200455) | Peat permafrost microbial communities from Stordalen Mire near Abisko, Sweden - III_Fen_E2_2 | ecosystem: Environmental > Terrestrial > Soil > Wetlands > Permafrost | place: Sweden: Abisko... | reverse complement strand
TCTTCAGGATTGAAGAATGCTCTGTCAGTGACCATGATTTCCAAAAAGTCCTTCTCCGTCTTGAGCTCTTGCATGGACCTAAAGATGTAAGCACAGAAAAAAGAACAAAAATATGTGTTTTTTTTTATTTATTCTCACCCAACAAAAACCTATTTCAAAGATAGGAAAACTAGAGAAAAAGAAAGATAGCTTCACCTTCACTGACGTAGAGATTCAGATTAAACGCTGTCCCTTTTTATCTATCGGAGTGTTCGATTAGCTCAGAAATTGGGACAACGACTCTTTCTTAGATACCAAGAAAAAGCTCGAAGGATGCGCTCTCGGACTGCATAGCCTTAAATTTCTCAAATCAACATCTCTTCTGCAGTTTAGTGCCTGCCAGTTCTACAAGTAACTAAGGAAACTAAAGGTAAAAGATCACCCAATCTATCCCACTTCGAAAAAAATGCTTGCGATCCTGTTGACTTCTAGAAATTTCACTCGCAAAACATAAGCCTCTCTTATGAACGAGCAAAGAAAAGCGATCAAAGCAAACGACTAAAGTTTTAGCAGCAATGAAGAAGAAGTAAATGAATATGACGATGAAGAAGAAGATGAGGAAGGGGAAGGAATTGTGCATCAAGGAATGGAATAAGAATAAGAAAAAAGCTTTGAAATCCTATCCAATTTAGAAAGACTTTCCTTTGACTATTCGGTGTGCTACAATTTCGATGATTTGCCATTGCAATCAGATTATTTCACAAATCTTAAATCCATTTCATTCAATGGAAAACACGCACCGATTAACTTAGTTGCAGATAAGAATAACGCAAATAATAATTAGCCGTAATAAGCATCTTCTTAGCCATAGTAGTCTGGAAAGAGTGAGGCATCAGGTAATGCTAATAATACTGATAAGGGACTTGTAAGAATATAATTTAGTGGCATGCTGCCTTATTCGTTGAATTAGCTTTAATTGCTCAAACTAAAATCTTGCGAACTGCAAGCTAAATTCTTTAACAATTTTAAGTACATGGACTGTCTCAAGAATTTAACAGTGCTGAATTTCGCAAACTCTTTAATAGAAATGAAAGAATTCAGCAGTTTCATTACCAGCCCGAATCTGAAGCAACTTCAATCTCTCAATCTAAGAGCAACGAACATAGACGATATTATCTGCTCGATAATATCGGATTTCACAGTCGTTTCGTTTAAATTAATTGAAATAGACGTCTCAGAAAACAAAGTAAGATATTTTGATAAAGGCAACAACAGTTTAAAATAGTCATTAAACTTCAAATTGAGGGCTGATAATTTTTTAATTCCTTTTTCTTGTTCTTTTTTCGTAGCTCATCTCACTCAAAGGAGTGAAATATCTGACCTTCATTGATACATTAAGGTGCATGAACATCCGAGGAATGGAATAAATTAACTGCTAGCTCTCGACATTCATCATCGATCTTATGGAGAGAAAACGTAGAAATTAATAATATTATTTTAATTTAAGATAATTATTAATATTTTTATAATAATAATTTTTTATTTTTTAAATTAGGTTCGCTCTACATTAAGCATTCTCTCAAGAAAATCGCTCTCAAAGGGATAAGTAAAAAAAACAAAAATAGAGAAAGTTCAGTGATTTTTATTGTCAGGAAATATAATATTAGAGTTAATCGCTGTGGCAATCATAACAATCTCATTTTTTCTTTCTAGGTTTAGAAGAGAAGCCACTTGAACAGGAAATCGAAGGCTTGGAAGAAGATAATCAAAGTGAACTTGATGATTATGGAAGCGGCGATTTCCTGAAAAGAAGAAATACTAATTTAAATGAGGATCAAGCAAAGGAATAAGAAGGAAGTCCTTTAGCTGATTCAGAAACCAAAAAAATGTTAAATAACGATGAAGAATAGACAAAAGCTGAAAGTAATAAGACTATTGTTGATCCTAAAAAATGGGCGATTCTCGATGAATTCTGTGAAAATGCACCTCAAATTGCACATATTGATTTTTCTGGATGCTGGAATGTCACTACACCATTACTGGAGGATCTATTCAGGCATAGATTGATTTGCAACTTAACTTATTTGAATCTGAGAGGGACCAAAGTATGCAACAATCTCATTGATATTCTAAAGTAATCATTTGAGCATGAAAAAGATGGAATCAAAGAATACTGGGTTTCACACAAGAAAAAACAATTCGATACTCAAAATCCTCTACAATATTTAGAAGTTAACAGTGCATAGTTTCTGCATAAAAATTTGCAATATTTCTCACTTCGAGAATGCAAAATCCTCCGAAGTTTCAAGATTAGTTTATTGTTCAATTTGATCCCCATGGAATCGTTGCAAGTGATCGATGTTAGCAGTTGTAATGTATTCGATAAATCAGTTATTCTGCTTGTAGAAGCAGCTCAAGAAAGATTACCTAATTTGACAAAAATCAGAATGAGAGCTATTAAATCTTCTCCACTGGGTATCCAATCACTTCGAAAGTTGCCTGCTAACAAAATAGTCCTGATAGATCTAAAATAAACTAATTTCGATGATGAGACTTCCCTGATGTTTTTCAGTTCCGAGAAAAATCAATTGTTAAAGACTCTGCAATTTCTATTTGTCAAAGACTGCAAATAGCTTACGACAACAGGACTGCAAGCTATGATAGATGGATTAGCTGGGATGACTAGAGCTGACATTTATAAAAAGAGATTCAAAGTCAGTGATGAAGATTTTAATAAAGAGGAAGAAAAAAGAAAGAAACTTAAGGATTAATAAAATTAGAAGGAAGAGGAATAGAAAGAAGCAGGTGGGGCTACGGACAATGGGACAAATGCTACTGGTGCTGGAACTGAGAATAAGGCTAAAATACCAAAGAAGAGAATGATCGAAGTGCATCCTTCTAAGGAAAAAAAGACCGAATCAATATTTAATATATTGAAAAGTCCTGCTTAGGTGAATAAGAGAGAGATATGTAATAATTTTGATGTGTTTGGATTGTTAGTGGATTGCTTTTAGCTTGTGACTGATCGGCTATTCTATAAGTTTCTTCGAAAGCTGCCTCACGTTGTTCAGAACATCTCAGAGTTAAATTTGAATAAAATGGGCAGACTGATTCTAGAAGATTTCAGATTTGAGAAGCTGGATTAGCATGTTTTTAAGAATTTAGAAATTCTGAACATCAACGACACTAGAATTTCAAATAATTTTGTCAGGAAGTTTTTGTAGTTCTGGATACACGCGAATTCGGAGAAAAAATCACTGATGAATAGAGGTCAAGAAGAGTTTAAAATGAGGCATTTTATGGTTCTTCGATGCTAGAGAGCACATTTTCTTAGTTCTTCAGTTCTAGATGTCTTCGTAAATTAGCTTTATGATTTTTGTTTTTTCTTAACAATTTTTGCATTTTTTTCTATAATTTCTCTCTTTTCTCTTCTAAAAAAGTTGAATGTCCAGAATATTAAAACTATTTTGAGTAAAACCTAATTCTAAATGGAACTTCTGCTAAACGAACTGGGCTTGAAATTAATGGACAAGGATCTAGCTTTCATGAAAGAACTACGCACAGCTGAGTTCCGATTTGTCACTATCAACATCCGTGAGCTCAATATCGAAAACAATCAATTCATTTCCTAACAAGGATTCTCTACGATTCTCACCTCGAATTGGATGAAATTTATCTTACGACTGAATGTGAGAAACACACAATTCGGAAATACCCAACTTGAACTCATTTCCTCCATGATGAAAGACAGAAAACAATCATAGCAATTTTCGAAACTCTAATATCTCGGCATTCGAGGCTGCATATTCGTCTCCAAGAGAGGCCTGTAACTTATCTGTGGGATGGATAAGCTCTCAGAAGACTTCGATCTCGGATGTATTTGCGAGTAAAAAATGCTCATCGACGCTGAATTAATGAAAGATATGGCTTAATCTATATATTGCAAAAACATTGAATATCTTGATCTATCTGAGAATGGCTTCAATTAAATCGATAAAGGATTTAAATACCTCTGCTTCAAAGGACGAGATGTCAAACTTAAACTAAGAATCATCAATGTAACTTCTACATGGATTTCAGACAAGGCTCTACAGTCCTTAGCTGTATCGGAGAACCTCAATTCCCTTGAAAAAATTATCATGAAAGATTGCAAGAGAATAACAGAAAGAGGAATTTCATATCTTGTTGATTCTAGGCATCTCTAGAACCTCGATTTGTTCTTTTTATTCGACTCCAACACCCACCTTGTAAGTGGAAGAGTTATCGATACCATGAAATACTCCAACAGAAAAGCATCTCTCAAAGTAATCAAACTAAACATGAAATTTTATGGGCAGTTCTGTGTAGTCATAGGATCGAATAAACGATATTTACTCATTTTTTTTTCTTCATTAGGAAATATCATTAGTGGGCTCACTCGCTCAAGACAAAGAAATGAATAACATAATGCAAGAAATTATTTCAGAGAGTTTCAAGATCAAGACAATCGATATTCGTAGAACTTCTCACATTGGATTGCTTGGTTTGTCTTACGTTTACAGCATGATCCAATGGAACATAGTCAAAAATGAAGATTCCGCTTGCTGTCTCATAGTTCTTATCATTGATAATAAAGTAAAATATTGGTGTTATTTTTCTTTAGAAGCTTTACAGATTCTATAGATTCTGAATATTTTTTTTCTATTTTTTTCAGAGATATCATGAGTTCAAAGCCAAGTGTAAGTATGAGAAATATCGAACAGAACTTGACGGTCTGAAAGATCAAAAAGATCTTAAAATGAAAGAAGTTAAACTTCCCATTTTCGAACAGCCACCCAAGACTTAAGAATATGAAGATATGAAAGCCTCATTTCATCCCATGCCAAAATAAATGAGTTTCGAAGAATTTGAGCGTCGTTGCAGTGAGATTATCTAAGAATTACAGCATCAACTGTTGAGTTGTGATCGTCCTGCAAAAATGAATGAAGTCTTCACTGGTGATTTCATCTAGCATCTATTCTTAAGCGCTGGCAGTCTTAAACATTTTAAATATGATTTCTTTTTAAGAAAATTCGCTCTCAATATTGATGAAGAATTCATGGATTCCCTTTCACTTGCAGACTAAAAATGGTAGATTTTCATAGAATCAGATTCCACTGAGCTTAATAACAATATTATTCCTGGATAGCAAGCACTATTCAACAATAACTTTTAGTTTTCTTAAGATCAAAATAACGACACTAACACTAACGCTAACCCTAGCAATGAGCCATAAAAATAAACTAAAAAGGAATTCCCACTGCTTACTAATTAATTTGAGTATTTCGATATTTCAGGAAATAAGAATCTCATGGATACACCTGTTTGCCGTTTCTTCTTGAGCACTTAGCTTGTGAGGTCTCTGAAAATCATTAATATCTCTAATACATTGCTAACTTCGAAGGTAGTATTAGCAATATGTGCTTCTCCTTTTTTACGAGATAATCTTGAATTTGTGTATTTTTCCAAATGTCCAAAGTTATCCGTAAAAGAATCTTTGCAATATTTGCTCATGTGCGATTTTAAACAATTAAAATATAAGCCTCTCTTAGCTGAATATCACTATGATATCAACGATGAAATCCTTGCACTTATGCTCCTGCAATTCAAACCAGAAGAAGTAACTAATGAGGAGATTATTTAATATGATTCTTTTTGTCATTTGAAACATTTTATCATAATTTTTTTTTTCTTTTTAATTTTCCCAGCTTCGATTCCTGAACTTGTAGAGTTCTAAAATAACTTCAGAAGGTTTACTACTCTTGGAACATCATACAAGATGCGATGAATTTTACATGCTTGATTTAGCCCACACAGGGATCAAACCAGAAGTGCTAAATACATTCATGAGCAACACTCCAGAATCACCATTTCCTAAGAACCTTCGATACATGTGGCTGGAGGGCACTTATAATCTAGAAGATAAATAATTAGATGAACTCACCTTTTGGGACAGTTTCAACTCCGATAATTTCGATTTCATGGAAATGTTACAATCAAAATCACGAAGACTCAACAAATCGCTCAGGCATCTCATCAAACCAAGATTGCGTCCATTTATCTTCAAGAAATCATACATTCAGCTAGACATTTTCCCTTTTATCCCCCCTTAAACGCTCATTGAATTCTTGAACGTCCAACTAATCGCAAACTTCGATGATTTTGCTGATTTAAAATATATCTCTCTAGGCTTTGGAAAACAACATTATCCAGCTTTGAAAAAAGCTTTTTCTTGGTGGGACCGACCAGATGTGGAGAAATATCTCATGAAATATTGTTTTAGAATTCAAAGGCTAGCAAATGATTACCAAGGACTACCGTTACTTTAATTAACAGCTAGATCCTTACAATCAAAAGATCAAGATGCCAGAGAAGCTGTATAATTTGATTTCCATAACTATTTAGCAGCTATGAGTTATTCTGATATTCTACAGATAAATCTCTTTGTCCGTCATTCTCATCTGCTGAAATTGGATTTTGAGAAAACTGACATGACTGGCCATTTATTCTTAGAATTGTGCTAAAGTATCAAAGGAGATTAAAATCACATCACAGAGGTATCCTTCAAAGGGATAAAGACGATCCGTGACGAGTAAATCATTGGGATGATGTTCGATGAGGATATCAATAAGATATTCCAGAAAATATCGGAAATCTACGAGAAACACAAAACGAAAAAGATGGCATAGAAAAAAGCTCAATTACATGAAGCAGAGTTAGAAATCTAAAAGAAAATCCGAGCAGCAAGCAAGACTAAGAAATTTCCTTATTTAGTGAAATTGAATGTTACAGACACTAAAGTCACTTAATACAGCTTACTCTAGATAATTAAGCTCACACCCTTTAACATGTCCTTCAGGATCGAGGATCTATTTGAATAATATGCTGATTCGAGTTACACAAAGTTAGACGATCACGTGATTAACCAGCTGAGTACTTCACCTTATCTCTAGAATTTCCAAGTCTTGAATTTAGAGAAAGTTCCATGCACCGCAGCCACTGTAAGTGAAAGAATAAACTCAAATTAATAAATCGGATATTTTCTTGATTTTTCTAATTATTTGCTTGATTATTTTTCCTAACATATGTTCTTTATCTTTAGCTCGGGAAGATCATGCGTTCTTCGAAGGCTATCAACATTAGTTCGATGATAATAAACTGCACAAATATCAGTGAAGATGCATTCATTACCTTGGCGAATTCCACAAATCTTCCTAAACTCAGCAGTATCAAATGTACCCATGACAACACAATCATTCGAAAATCCTATCACTACGTTATGCGAGCGTAGTATTTGAGTATGAGTCTCAAAACAGATGAAGGCATGCGAAAGCAGGATGTAATTGACACTTCGTAATTTATCCAGGCTATTATGAACTCCTTCTATGTGAATAACATCTAAACTTTAGAAATTCACACAGCTTAGAATTTTATGCAGCAGATCAAAACTTTATTTAAATTGTCTCGATTCACAGCGTTTATCACAAAAGTTGGGCTCTATGGGGTCAACGATACTGAAGAAAACAAAGATGTCTGGTAAATGGTGGCATCTTCTAAGAGTTTCCCAAGATTAGCTGTTTTGAGTGTGAAATCATTGTAAGTTAAAGAGCATTTGATGATTCTGCTAAATCAGAAATTCAAACCAGCTTTTGACATTGAGTCGCTGCTTAAAGACAATAAAGCGCTGATTGACAACGAAGTTATCATTTTCATCTCCAAATTGCCTTTGTTGCTCAATTCCAAGGAGATCGATCTCTCAGATCTCTGTAAGGATTTAATTAAAGAATTAAATTTTTGTTTTTAACTTCTTAAATAAATTCATAGGTAACATCAATGGAAACGCTTGGAAAGAGTTCGCAAACAGCAAATATGTCGTGAATGTTCGTAGGATAAATTTTTCCTCGAATACTTTACTTGAGTCAAAAACTGAAATGGATGATAAAGTCCGTTGGTATTTCTTGAATCCACCTGCTATCCCCAATGAAGGAGGAAAATGTTACAATTTATTTAGTCGAAATAACTTCTTCAACTTAGAGAAGCTGGATATTGGATAAAACAGAGGGCTTCCTGTGAAGGAAGTCGAATGGATTTTGCAGTCCATCAAAAAGAGGCATGTTAGTGTCAAGTTTAATTTCGAGGATATTTTTGAATAATTAATTGAATAAATCAAGCCATTTGTACTCATGACTAAGGAATCAGAACATAATTTCTACAATAACAACAATGAAAGTAGCATGATAAGTTTTGAAAATAATAACAATAATGTGGAATTTGATGAGCTGGACCGAGCTGCAGTTGAAGCAAAAGCAGCTAGCGAGTTAAAAAATATACTACTGAGTGATTACCTACCAGGATTGCATGGGTTATTCGAGAAATACTTTTTAAAAACCCGCGAATGGTACAGCACTCGTCATAAAACACTAGATCTCACATATTTCTAGTTCTTGACAAAATTCTCTGACTTAGAGATAATTTTTAGGAAAATCTAAGATTTAAGTTGCATTGAAACACTTAAATTCTATGAAGGTGCGTTTGAACAAATCTTCTCTACAACATCAATGAAATTCTTGAATTTAAAGAATGTGAAAATCTGCAAAATTTATGGACAGAAGTAATTAATGATCGATGAATATGGCAGTCAGCTGAAGAACATCATCAGACAGAAATATATTAAACCATATATCTTCAATATTAATGGATTCCTCGACAACTATTACATGAATCATAAGATTCAAAAAATGATGATTGAATAGAAAGGGTATTATGAGTGCTAAAATGAGCTGCAAATTTATCTGAAATTCATTGATTTTAAGGGAATCGAAGCAATTTTTTCCATGAATGTACATTTTGCAGCTAAGGTTATTACATTATACGATGCTGCTAAACCAAGAAAAAAAATACCTGGGTAGAACAGCAGTGAAGAAGAACAAGCATAAATCGATGTGCCTATTGAAATAACTGCAAATGACCCAGATTAACCTGAAGAAACACTTTAATAAAAGCAAGAATTATTCTTAGAGTATTTATCCAAATCACGAAATTTCAGTAAAATTAAGAAGATTGAGACACCTCTGCCATTGTCGCTGAAATCAGTGAAAGATCTACTGGAATCTAAAGTTCTTCATCCTTGCTATGACATCCAGTAACACGTGAATGATCTCGAAGTTGACAGTGATTATTTTACACTTTTAGTGAATTCTCGATTCTACAGGAATGTAAATAAACTCGTTTTTCCGAAATTGAAGGCTGGCGAGAAACAGGATTTTGATCCTGAGAAATTAGAAATAAATAGAATTTCAAAGCTTCTTGCTATTAAGATCATCGAACCGATTGAAAGCGCGCAGATCTTGAAGTAGATTTTTTCATTGGATAACGTGAAATTCAATAAGAAGTTGACCGCTGATAAATTTGAGTTTAAGAAACTTGAATCAGAGTAGTTCGAAGCAGCATTCAAAGAAGTTGCATTCGGATTAGATTGGACGGTTCTGCTAAATTTGCTGGAAAGAAATAAATAACTAATTGAAGGGTCTGTCTATGAGCAGTTAATTTTCAATAAAAGTGCATATTTCTTTTTAACATCGATAATTATCCCTGCTACATTAGATGCTGCCAGAGCGAGAGAAGTAATTAAGAGTATCAATGATGCACTATTGAAACTCAATTCCTCCATTAAAAACTCTGTTTAAGAAGGTGAACGAAGGGATAGCAAGGCAAAACAAGATAAAGAAAAAAGTAAAGAAGTCTAGTTACTTGCAACAAAACTTTCCTTAATGCAATTTCCATCAGATTCAGAGAATCAAAATTAGATTTTCACTTTCCTATCTAATCTCACACATCTTAAAGAAATCGAATTCTCTGATAAAATCACATTTGGACTGCAAGAAGCTAAAATTCTTATTCTCAACACATCTAGCACACATTTATCAGAGACTGTATTATCCTGGGTGATCCCTAAACTTTCCAAGCCTGAATTAGAGGAATTATGGACATTTTTATCAGCTGACGATGAGATTCCTAAGAATTTAAGTTATATTTCTTTCTCGAATAGCTAGCATTTAATGAGTAAAGAAGCATTGGCTTAGAAGATAAGTGATTTGAAAATTAACAAGAAAACTAAAAAAGACAATAACAAAGAGGATGATGGAGAAATCTAAGATAATGATGCAGGGGAAAGAAATGAAGAAAAAGAGAATGACGATAATGATAATGAAAAGCAGGAAAAACTCAGAGAAGAGGATAATCAAAAAGGAAACGAAAATGATAATGCAGATAATGGGAATGCTGAGGGAGAAAACGACTAAAATGACGAAGAGAATGAGGAGAACGAGTTGAATAATGCCGATAATGAAAATGTAAATTAGGATCTGGATAGCAAAGAAATCTAAAAGATTATTGATGATCTCAATAAAAACACGATAACTGAAGAGGATTTGTTGACATTTTTAGATCATTTCGAAGGGCTCCGAGAACTTGATTTCAGTAAGACTTTAGTCGACAAAGATCACCTAAAAGTCATTAGGAAGCTAAAAGTCTCTAAGATTTTACATTTCGTGAATTTCTAAGATTGTTCAAGATTTCCTGGATGCATACCGTTTATTTGGCTGATTTCAGATGACCTCAAACCATGGTTTTAATTGAATAAATACCTGACTCATTTACCATTAAAACTCAGTAAAATGCAAGATTAAAAGCATCTAATGAAGGCAATTATGAGGTGTATGTTCTTCAAGCGAAATTTCAAGTTCTTCGATGTAGATTTTGCTCTGAAAGACAATCAACAACCCAAATAAAATCTTCTTGAGATGTTCGAGTATTTAATCCGTGAACGTGTGTCTTGTATCGACATCACAGCTTTCATGCAAGGTCTCCCAGCGTATATGAAAAATTTTGTGAACGATGATCACATCGAGTAGATCTGCAAGATATATGGAAATGTCATGTATTTGCAACCAGAAATATTCCCAATGGTTTAATATGGATTTAATCATATTCTCCAATAGAAGAATATCCCTACAGCGATTCGGTTAATGTATCTACTGAATGAACCGTTTTAGAAGAAAATCAGTGCTTCCTCGCTATCAATTGTGTACTAATTAGCTCTAGAGTCTGATGATCTCAAAAAGAATCAAGTTGTAGCTGAAAGTGATTCTCAACTCAAGAAAATGCTTGAGCGTCTGAAACTTCGAATTCGTGCTAGAAGAAGGAATCTTAAGAATAAGAAAAAAATTACATTAAAATAGATTGAGAATGAAAATGATGTCAAAAATCTCAAAGTACTTGGAGTAATAGGGAAAAAGAAGATTTCTAAATAAAAAACCAATGCGAGCAACACAAATGGTGCTTAGTCTGAAAAATCTTTAGAAAACAAATTAGTAGCTGCAATAGTGAAAAAGAAGACAGTAGAAGAAAATACGAAAGGACAAGATGACGATGATGTTGACTTGGACGAACTTGTTTAAAAAACTGACAAGAAAGAAGCCGGAGATTTACAAGCCCATGAAGATGAATTTGCTATGAACGAGAAAGACGAAGAAGAACTTGCAGCAGCAGATGACGCCGCAGCAGAAGCAGCAGCAGCACTCAAAGAAAAAGATGCTGATAATGAAGAACAAAACAATCAAGAAGATGAAGATGAAGACGATGATGATGAAGAAGAAGAAAACAATGAAGAAAACGGGAAGCCTAAATTGAAAAACAAAGATAGCATCCTCAAAGCAGCCGATTTACTTGAAGAAGAGATGAATAACGTAGAGGAATTAGAAGATGGCAAGGATAATGAAGATGTAAAAAATAATGAATAAGCAGATGAAGAAGATGTGCATGCAGATGATTAAGATAATCAAAATGAAGATGAAGAAGATAAAAATGATTAAAGCGAAATTTTCCAAGGTGACACAATCCAGCTCAATGGAAATGACCAAAAAGATAAAGATAGTATACGGTACTCTTTTGCCGGAGAAAATGAAAATAGCTTCAATGATATAAGTAATGAAGTATCTCCAGGTGCTTCCCCTAAAACAGCTGTGATAAATTCAAATCGAAAGAGAAAAGTAAGTATGTTCGCAAATGCATAGTAAAAGAAAGGCACAGAAAAAAACAAAGAAAAAACACATGCAAAAGAGAAAACCTTTTTGTTGAATGAGGAGAACTCGAAGACTCTAACTCCTTCTAAGCCACCCAAATCTAAGGCATAAAAATTCAAATATGATTTCAAGGGTGAGATAACGACTTAAAAGCAATCTGTTAAAAATAACATGGTCAGAGTGTATGCATCTTAGACTGCTCTTAAACTGCATAAACAGCTAATCCATCTGCATAATCTCAGCGAGAATCTCAAGGAAAAGAATTAAAGAAATTTATTAATAGAGTAAAAACTGGCAGAGACAGACAAGTAGCTTGATGTGATTGATTTTGAGTTGTAAATTTTGGAATATCGTCGAAGGAATTTTTCAGCTTAAGAAGTTGATAATCTGTTTTCTTTTATGGAGGTACTCAATCTAGGAGAGAATAACCATCTGAATATGTATGGACTTAATTTCTATGTGGCAGAACATATCCTGCCTTGGATTAAGATGAATTAGAACTTGAATGAGCTGAAAGATGGCTAGAAACGTGGAAGAAAAATCATGTCAAATTTGAATCATGCAGCTTTGACAAATAAAAATAACAATAATCAATAAATGGAAGATGACGATGAGGCATTGACTATGGCTGGTGTGCTGAGCCCAGATCATGCTTTGGACGATAAACTTATTGAACATTTATCGTATTTGATTGACAGGAGATTAAAATAACTGAGAGAAATGGATCTCAGAGGGTTAAATGTTTCTGATGATTTTGCGGAGAAATTCAGTTTAATTCTCGGTGATGATCATAAACTTAAGCACCTCTCCTTGCTGGATCTATCAAATAATAGGAGATTATCTCCATTTGGGTTGAAGTTTTTATTTTCTTCAATAGTGAATCGCATTCCTTAGGGATTTAAAATTATTCTTTCTTCCACAAATAACGATGCGGAGCATTTGCGTCTATAGATTGAGTTGCTGGAGAAATCCATTTTGAAAGAAGCTGTTTGGATTTTAGATAAATAAAAGAAGCAAATCGAGAAGTATATTCGCTAAAATAAATCAAAATTATCACAGGCTCCTCCTTCTTAGAAGCAGCCGTAAAGGAAAAATTCAATTTTAGATTATGATCCTGAGATAGCTGGGGCACAACTTCCGAAAATAGAAAAGCTTGAATTCGTCGATATTAACATGCCCGATTTCTCGGAAGATGGGGATATTGTAGTCACCAAGAAAATTGAGGCACCAAAAAGCGTAAGAAATATTCAAAATCACACAAGCAGATCAAGAATTTATTTTAGATTTCTTTACTTTTTTAACGAAAATTGCTTTTCATTGTCTCTTAATACAGATAATCTTCAATGATTTTGAGAGTGTGGATGAAGAAGAAGAGAGACGCAAGAAGCTGCTGAATGGTGAGCTGCAGTTTTTCTTCTCCCGCGAGAAATCCTTGGATGAGAGAATCGTAAGAAAACTGGAGAAAAATTCTGACTTCAAAAACAAAATCGAACGATTAAGATGCTTCCAATTAGCTTACCGTAAGGCTATTCAAGAGAGCGGATATCAAAGTATCGGTCACTAGACAGACATTAGAATGATAGTCTAAAATGTTGTGAATCTCGGTCTGTATTCTGCAATTAACATTGTGATCAGAGATAACTGGAAACGGCACAAATACTTTATTATCACAGTAGCCATCCTTGTTGCACCATTTACATTCTTCCATCTACTCATGATGGCGACTTATCGATTGACTTTATTCCTCCAACGAAACTAAATTCAACTGAGATGCAAATTTGGAAGTAATAAAAAAACTGATGTCATCATTGAATTGGATAAACTTGTCCCAGATAACATTCAAAACACTGATTTCTTCTTCGATGAAGACGTTGCTTAAGTTGATCTACTGCTATCTAGAAACAAAAAGAAAAAAATACCCACAGAGCTTTAGCGAAGAAATGGAAGACTCATTTGCGAGTACATTAATAAACCTGAGAATTTTGTTTTCCAGTAAGTTTTACAAAAGATAAACGACAGTAGCAATAAGGAAATCAATCCACTTAATTATTTTGATTTCCTGATTATCTTCAACTTCTTTGTGTTCACGCTGCTGCTATGCGTCGGCTACACGTACTACATTATCTTCTTCTACATTCCTAATAATTACCCTGAGCATTCTTGTAAGAGCATTCCCGTGTGGTTCGACGTTCCGTTCTTTTTGATTGGACTATTCATAATAGCATTTGAAGGTGCTTTACTGTAGAATATTGAAAAAGTCATAGTCTCCTAGAAGATATTTAGTTTTAAGAGTCTCTTCGTGGTGTTCCAGCTTTACAATTCTTTTATGCAGCGGTACAATCTTTACACGGATATGATCTTCGCCTTCAACATCTATTACTGTGATAAAGCTCCAGATCTTGGGTTGATCAGTATCTGCATATTAGCAGCTCATTTGTTCTTTTAATCTTCATCGATGATATTTGCGTTCATCTAAGTGTAGGTGGCAAAGCGTGTAATGGACAGCCAGCCAATTCACAATACGGCATTTATTAACTTATACACAAAGATTGCTCTGATTTAGGATTTCAGTGGGCTTTCATCTGTTCTGGATAGGTTTTCGACGTCTTCTACAATCACCCTTGCAGGACCGTTTATCCCGAAATAACTTTTAAATGTTAAAATACCTTAGATTCTACTGACGAAATTCTAAAAAGTATTCCTAGAGGATGTGCCTTAAGTCATAATTGTACTGATCTACAATCTGCGATTCAGCAAATCAAACAATCTCCTTGAATGGGAAAATCTTAGAGTAACATTGTTTTATCCTTTAATTTTGGAATAACTTTCTGTCAAATATTTGCACTTTATGGAAGATAAATTTTAGCTAATTATTAATATTTATTTCTGCAGGTTTTGTTGACAACTGTCTTGTCTATGTACAATTCCTTGAACTCTGCATGGTAGGCACATCCAAGTGTCTTTAGGACATATCAAATGTAAGATTACCTGAAATTCCGGTAGAACACCTCAGAGATCTATAAAATTAAAATTGAAGGTAGTAATGGTGAAAATAAGATTCACATGTCGATCCCGAAAGTTATCAGTAAGGTATTCTCGTTTAACTAAAAGTTTTAACTCAAAAAAGAGACGATCGAGGATAAACTCCGATAGAAGTAGAAATCAAAACCAAAGAAAAAAGAGAAAAAAATCGACAAAGATGGGTAGTCCTCTAGAGGTCAAAATAGCTCGCCTGGGTCTGTTGTTTCAGGAAATGGTGGGGGAGAAAGTAAGAGTTAAATCAACGTATCAGAAAAAGAAATTGGATAATCCTAAACTAGCATTAAATCACGAGCTTCAAATGGAGCATTGGTTTAATCTTCTGCAAGAACAGACAAATCTGTGAAATAGCTCTTCCCAAAATAATTTAAGCAAAAGCTGATTGATTTCTTGCTTGAATAAGAAAAATCGAACTTGCAACCGCAGTGACAAGAGAAACATATAAAAATCTGCTCTAAAAAAGATTCTGTTTTTTTACTACTAAAAATAAGGCTAGAAGAATATATCTTTTCGAAAAGACCAAAGAAGATATTTTCATCCACATAATAGAAGAAGAAAAAAAAGAAGATATTTTCTTTCCCTTTGCAGCTATCTGCTGCTTACTCTACTTCTAACTTTACAAATGCATTTAAACTTGCAAACAATTATTGAACAATTCATTAAAATCATCTAATTTTTACAAAAAAATAAATTATAACTTTGTCTTATCATTTTTAAAGAAACAAAAAAAAAGTTAATCTTTTTCCTTGCTTTTGTTGCATGGTTGTGAAATGAGATTGAATAATTGAAAGGGGAGGGAAATATGGGTTCCTTTGATAAGTTTTTAATTTGGTTGTGAAATGGACAAGCAATCAAAAGGATAATTTTACTTTGATTAAACCTATTTTTTTCATTTGATCTTTTTGGGAAATTAAATAACAACTAAATAGCTTAACTCCACTCTAAGAGGGTGAATATCTTTGAAACAAACTTAGAAATTCTGTATTCAAATTATGTTTATTATAAACTTAGAAATTCTTTTTCCAAGGTAAGTTTATTCACCAAAAGAGTTGATTTATTTCCTTCTCCCCTTAAAAATTTATTCATAATGAATTTCTAAAATGACAAAACCTACCTATCAAGATATGCAAAACTAAAACAATATGATTTTGATAATTATACTCTTTCTGTGATACATCTCATCATATTATAACTCATTTAATCAATTCCCAAAGGATAAGCCCTGCTATCAAATCATTAGACGAAGTTACAGAGTTGTCACATTTACTCTCTTCCTCATCAGTGAGTCCTCAATTTGTAATAAAACTTTCAAGTATTTTTCTCAATTCCTAAATTCCTCCAACTAATTTGTGGTGGGAAATTAAATTGAGAAAGAAAAAACTGTTAATTTATTTTCTAAAAAAAGGATTTTTTACTAAAAAAAAAAAACAAACAAAACAATATTTGTGAGATTTGATTATTAGAAACAAAAAAGACGAAAAATAAGAAAAACATATGGGAAACTAATCATCCAGTGCATAAGGTAGCATCTATGTTTAGACTGATCAGCCTTTCTACATGTCAGGAGATACAGTTACTGGAAAGGTCTACATAAATATGATCGAATCGTATCCTGCCAATGTTCTTTAACTCAAAATCAAAGGATATGAAGAGTAATTTAGATTTGTTTAATTGTCCTGAAGATATTGAGCTGGTTTATTGTTCTTGTCCTAACATTTTCTTATGATTTAAATCCTAGATGCTAATGGGAATAAGCTAAAACAAGAGAGATCACGAAAAAAGGGCCATACGGTGAAGTTATTACAGAAAACGAGACATATTATGAAACCTAAAAAGGCAGAAATTCATTCTATTCACATAAATTCCCTCTATACATTTGGTCAGGGTTCAGCTACATGCCAGCTGGTTAATTCACTTTCCCTTTCCAATTCAAATTGCTGGACTCGCTGCCTGGAAGTTACTTTGAGAAAGGCGTCGAAAACGGCAGTGACTACAAAGCTGTGATTAAATACAAAGTAAAAGCAGTCATCGAAGGGAATAACTCAAAATAACTTAAGAATAAACAAGATCTTGTCATTCGAGAGCCTCTTAAAAACTTTGTGACAGCACAGTACGGTGAAAATAGAGTTAAAGTAACCATTATCTTTAGTTATCTTTGTGTTTATTCAGAATAATTTATTAATTTTTCTGTTGAGGAAAGTTTAGATAAAATATTTTTATTTCTCATTTTCTCATTCTTTGTTTTATTCTCAATTATAATAACTTGACATTTAATTGCTTTAGCCAACTACATGGTGCTGCTTGAGTTAAGGTGAGTCGCATATCAAGTGCCATTTTGAGAAGAACACATATATTCCAGGAGAGACTGCGAGGATGTTAGCAGATATAGATAATTCGCAGTGTAATTTAGCAGTAACTTAACTACGTTGCAGCTT
>Ga0302285_10000769_pt1 | contig 17677 bp, 13 predicted proteins | sample III_Fen_E2_2_FD_200455 | JGI IMG/M metagenome (GOLD analysis project Ga0302285, IMG submission 200455) | Peat permafrost microbial communities from Stordalen Mire near Abisko, Sweden - III_Fen_E2_2 | ecosystem: Environmental > Terrestrial > Soil > Wetlands > Permafrost | place: Sweden: Abisko... | reverse complement strand
CAACTGAGATGTTACCAAAAATCAGTGCAATGTTAGACAAGTTGGCTAAACGTAATATCATTCACAAAAACAAAGCCAGCAACTTGAAATCAAAGTTAGCGGTTTACGTGAACAAACTAGCATAATTGCTTCTTGTAAAATATACAGAAGCCCTTTTCCAAATGGAAAAGGGCTTTTTTGTCATCGATATCACTCATCTCACCTGCGCTTTTACCGCACATTTCTCCTAATTGAATTTTCTTCATTTCTAGCGGATAAGTCATTTGGCTTATCCTTTTCTTTATCAGCAAATTAATCTACTGCTTTATTTTTCAAAACAACAGATAACGTTAAATATTCTACATAACTAAAGTTTTAGTTGTGTAATTAAAATATTAGTTTTATGTTTGCAGCATTGAATTGCTTAAAAATAAATCATCATGGAAATAAAAGAACTGACAAAAGTAGAACTGCAACTTATGAACGTACTGTGGGACAGGCAGCAAGGATTTGTGAACGACATTCTGGCTGACTTACCCGAACCAAAACCTGCATATAACACCGTATCTACCTTTATGCGAATACTCGTTACCAAAGGATTTGTAGGATATAAGAGTTTTGGGAAAAGTCATCAGTATTATCCCCTGATTTCGAGAGAGGCTTATATGGAGAATTTTATGACCGGCGTGAAAAATACATTTTTCAGCGGGTCATTGCGTTCTATGATTTCCTTTTTTGCTCAAAAAGAAAAATTGTCAAACAAAGAAATTGAGAGTATCATCAAAATTTTAAACGAAAATAAAAACGATATACCATGATACAAGAATTGTTAGCCTTAGCTCTTCCGGTGGGGAAGTACATTTTAGCTGCCGCTTTAATGATTATTTTTTATTGGTTTTTGTTTCGCGAGAAAGCGTCGTTCAATAACTGCCGCTTGTATTTGTTGTCCATTGCGCTGGTGGCCATACTTATTTCGCAGTTTAGCATAGTGGTTTACACTCCTCCTTCTCAGGTTGTAGAAATAGAGTCAACACCTGCTGTATCGGTAATGTCGAATCAGCTAAGCAGCGCAACGCAGTCTCAGACAATTACTACTCCCACTAAGGTTTCTATTGCGCCTTCAAAACCGGTGGAAAAGCCTGCTGAACCTAGCAAGTATCTTGCGTTATTGACAGTGAAGAACATTGTACTGACCGTGTACATTGCAGTTACTACCGTGTTGTTCATGCTGTTATTTGTTCAGTTGTTCAAAATATTGTCGCTCAAACGCAGAGGGCGGTTGACGACGAAGGATGGATTTGAGGTGATTGAAAGCGATGAAATACCGACTCCGTTTTCGTTTTATAAAACTATATTTCTGAGTCCTAACCTTACGGGAGCCAAACTGAACATAATCCTCAAACACGAGCAATGGCACATTAAACACCGTCATTACGTGGATGTATTTATGATAGAAATCCTAGTCCGCTTGCTGTGGTTTAACCCGGTGTTGTGGTGGGTGCGCCGCGAACTGCGCAACGTGAGCGAGTTTCATGCCGACCGCAGCGTGTTGGACGAAGGGCAAGATTTGTACAAATATCAAACAATTATACTGGAAGAGGTAATGGAAAACAATCCTTACCTGGCCAACGGTTTCAATAATTCATTTACCAGAAAAAGATTTATTATGATGAAAAACAAATGTCACATCCGTTTTGCAATGCTTCGCCGGGCGTTATACGTTCCGTTTTTGGTTATCGCTTTTTCTCTATTTTCTTTTACTATTGGAAAAGGTGAAGTAAAGTATGTAGAGAAACAATTCGAAAAATCGGAGTTGAATAACAAGCAAGAGTTTTCTCATGAATTGCCTGTTGCTGCCGAATCAACAGTAAATTCAAAAAATGATACGCTTGAATTTGCAAACAAAATAATTAACGAGTATCCTGATAAACTGGACATTGTAATTAAGAAGTTTCTGAATATTCAAAAGTACGATAATCTAATGATATATTATACGGATATGAAATTCATTCTAAATACTTTAGAGATACAATATGACACAAAAAATGAAAAACTTAAACCATCAATGGGCGGAAGCAGTGGTGTTTCGAGTGAAAGATTAGTTGGTATCATCAATCAATTGACTGAGTCGAAAAAAGCGATTGCGGATTTAAAATTTATAGAAGCACCAAATCAAAAGATTGATTTATTAAGAAAAGAATTGGGAAAGATTCAGGAGAACCCAGTTATAAAAATAATTATTAGAACTATAAGTGGTGACCAAAGTAATAACCTATCAATAATACTTAATACAATAACTTTTGCTAAATTAAACCCAATAATTCCACCAAAAGAAAATATTGTGGAAAACAACAAATCACCACTTCTAAAAACAATACCACTAACAGATGAACAGGCAGATAGAATATTAGTTACTTATTCAGACGAATTAGATAAATTGATAATCAGGCTTGATAAACTCATATCTGAATACAGTCCTCAAGCTTTAAGAGAAGGTTTACTATCAGCAGTAAAGATGGAAAATGAACGTAAAGCTATTTTAAAAGACATAGAGCCAAATAGTTTTTGTGATGAATTTTATGCTACTATTTCAAAAGAAGAGCTTCAAGAATGTCTGGCTGCATTTAAAATATCAAAGGGTAATATTGAAAAAATCAGAAAATCAGATACAAGAGTTAAAAGTATTTCCGAAATAACTAATTCACTTTGGAATCAAAAAGTACAAATGAAGATTCTGATGGAAGTATCTCGTATTAGAGGTATTGGACGTAATCAAATTAATTATTCTCCTTCAGAATTCTATAAAAATGTCAAGATGACTTCTGCAAATACCAAATAGAAAAAGGTATAAAGACCAATAATTTTTATTCTAAATTATTCAATATTAAGTGCTTTCCGTTTTTAATGCTGATTTAGTGTAAAGAAGATCCCCTAAAACCATAGACTAATTTACTCGGTTTTAGGGGATTGATTTATAAATCATCTCACTTAATGCGCTTCCAACCAATTTGCTCCCACGCCGCAATCGGCAATAAGAGGCACCTGAAGTTTTATGGCGTTTTCCATTTCTTCAATTACCGCTTTTTGCAGTGCTTCAAGCTCATTTTTCGGAACGGTAAAGTTCAACTCATCGTGCACCTGCATAGTCATTTTGGCTTGCAGGCTTTCTTGTTCCAGTCGCTTTTGAATGCGCACCATGGCTATTTTGATGATATCGGCTGCGGTACCCTGAATAGGTGCATTGATGGCATTACGCTCTGCAAACCCGCGTACAATGCTGTTTTGCGAGTTGATATCCGGTAGAAAGCGTTTGCGTCCGAGCAGTGTTTCCACGTAGCCCATTTCTTTGGCTTTCTGAATGGCGTTGTCCATGTACTTTTTCACGTCGGGATAGGTGGCAAAATAACCCTCGATAAGCTCTTTGGCTTCTGCACGCGGAATACTCAACCTGTCTGACAATCCAAACACAGAAATGCCGTAGATAATTCCGAAGTTAGCCGTTTTGGCTTTCCGGCGCATATCCGATGTCACTTCTTCCAATGGAATTTTGTAGATTTTGGCTGCGGTAGTGGTGTGGATATCGTGTCCGCTATTGAAAGCCTCCAGCATATTTTTATCGCCGCTCAGGTGCGCCATAATGCGAAGTTCGATTTGCGAATAATCGGCGCTGAAAAACAAACAGTCTGCATCGGGGATAAAAGCTTTACGGATTTCCTTGCCCTGAGCATCTCGAATAGGGATGTTTTGCAGGTTCGGATTGGTAGAACTGAGTCGCCCTGTGGCTGCTACCGTCTGATTGTACGAAGTATGTACCTTGCCTGTAATCGGACTGATTAACTGAGGCAAAGCATCGATATACGTGCTCAGCAGTTTTTTTAAACCGCGATAGTCAAGAATTTTGCCAATAATCGGATGCTTCGATTGTAGTTTCTCCAGAATATCTTCCGAAGTAGAGTATTGTCCGGTTTTGGTTTTCTTGGCTTTATCATCCAGTTTCAGTCGGTCGAAAAGTATTTCGCCTACCTGCATAGGCGAGCTGACATTAAATTCGTATCCGACCAGTTGGTGTATCTCTTTTTCGAGCTTCAGCATTTCGTCGGTCAGAATCACTGAACTCTGGCGCAGAGCTTCGCTGTCGATGCGAACTCCGGTATGTTCCATAGTGGCCAGCACCTGCATGAGTGGCATTTCTATTTCGTAGAAAAGATTTTCGAGCGCATTTGCTTTGAGCTCTTTTTCCAGTATCTGTTTCAGCCTGAAAGTCACATCGGCATCTTCGGCTGCATAGTCGCATAATTTATTAATGTCCACCGTGCGTATATCCGCCTGATTTTTTCCTTTTGCTCCAACTAAATCTTCAAAATGAATGGTTCGGTAGTTCAGGTAAATTTCAGCCAGATAATCCATACCATGACGCAACTCCGGCTGAACCAGATAATGAGCAATCATGGTGTCGAAAAGCTTTCCCTGAAGTTCGATACCATATTGCCAGAGCATCAGTAAATCGAACTTCATGTTCTGACCGATTTTCTCTATTCTGTCATTTTCAAAAAAAACTCTGAATTCACGCAACACTTCCTTCGATTCTGTTTTATTTTCGGGAAGCGAGACATAATATGCTTCGCCTTCAGCAAAGCAGAATGACATCCCTACCAAATCGGACGTGAACATATCCAGTCCGGTAGTTTCGGTGTCAAAACAAACTGATTTCTGAATAAAAAGCTGCGAGATAAGATTCGAGCGCTTTACTTTAGTGTCAATCAGCACGTATTTATGAGGAATATTTTCGAGTGCCTTCATTCCGGAGGTTGAAACAACCACCTGCTGTTCGTCTGCCGATGCGGCGTCAGGTTGTTTTTCAGTCGGTTTTGTTTCATCATTTTCAACCTCATCAAACAAAGACATTTGTCCCGCAGGTTTTGGCTTTACCTGCCTGATACTTGGCAATGGTTGGTCGGGAGGAAATGAGCTAAAAGGAGTAGCCAGTTTAGCTGACATGGTACGGAATTCGAGTTCATCAAACAAAGCACGCAGTTCCGTTTCGTTACGGGGCTCTATTTCTAGGCTCTTTTCATCAAAATCAACAGGCACATCCACTTTGATCGTAGCCAGGAAGCGTGAGAAAATAATTTGTTCTTTGTTCTCTTCTATTTTTGTTTTCAACGCCCCTTTCAGTTCATCGGTTCGTGAAAGCAGGGTGTCAATACTCCCGAATTCTTTCAGCAGTTTCACCGCTGTTTTTTCGCCCACACCGGGGCAGCCGGGTATATTGTCCGAAGCATCGCCCATCAACCCTAGCAAGTCGATAACCTGTTCGTGGCTGTCCAGATCGTATTTTGCTTTTACTTCGGCCGGGCCCATAGTTTCGAAGCCGCCTGTATGTTTTGGGCGATACATAAAAATGTGGTCAGACACCAACTGTCCGTAGTCTTTGTCGGGCGTAAGCATGAAGACTTCAAATCCTGCCTGTTCGGCTTTTTTTGCCATAGTACCGATAACGTCGTCGGCTTCGTATCCGGGCACTTCCAACGCCGGAATATTGTAAGCTTTGATGAGGTTTTTTATAATTGGTACTGCCAGTCGAATGTCCTCGGGTGTAGCTTCGCGTTGCGCTTTGTATTGCTCGTAAGCTTCGTGGCGAAAAGTTTTACCTTTGGGGTCAAAAGCAACAGCAATATGAGTCGGTTTTTCGCGTTTAAGAACGTCTTCAAGTGTATTCACAAATCCGAAAATGGCAGAAGTGTTCAGCCCTTTTGAATTTACTCTGGGGTTGCGGATAAAAGCGTAATAAGCTCTGTATATGATAGCGTAAGCATCGACAAGGAATAGCTTTTTCATTCAATGAATATTTTAAAATGGCATTAAAGGTGTTGGAAAAACAATCAGAATGGTGAAACTGTTCTTACAATAAACTTTTCTGACTGTAAAAGTAATTAAAATATGCACAGAAATAATCCGAGACAGTTAAACAAACGACAAAAATGTTTACTTTTGTAGTTCATACCAATATGGGCATTCATATGAATTTAATAGAAACCATTAAACAGCCGATTTTTCAGGAAATGCAATTGTTCAGAGAGACATTTGCAGAAGCTCTCAAAACGGACAACCCCATGCTTGAAACTGTGCATGAATATGTACTGCAGAAAAGTGGGAAACAATTACGACCCATGTTGGTGTTGTTATCGGCTAAGTTGTGCGGACATGTAAATCAGAATACGGTAGATGGTGCCCTTGCGCTGGAGCTGCTTCATACAGCCAGCCTGATTCACGACGATGTGGTAGATGATACGTTGGAACGCCGAGGTAAACCATCGATAAACGCTCGTTGGACGAATAAAATAGCCATTCTCTCAGGCGATTATATTTTATCTAAAGCATTGGTATGTGCTACCAAAACCAACAGTCTACCTGTATTGAAATCTATTGCCAATATCGGTATGCAGCTCTCGGATGGTGAGTTGCTCCAGCTGAACAACGTGCAGGTGTTGAATGCTTCCGAAGAAAATTACCTCACCATCATACGAAAAAAAACTGCTTTATTATTCTCCACTTGCACCGAAGTAGGCGGACTATCTGTGAATGCAGCGGAGGATACATTAGTCAGACTACGTAATTTCGGAGAATACCTGGGTATCTGTTTTCAGATAAAAGATGATATTTTTGACTACTCGGAAAATATATCCATTGGGAAACCTACAGCTAATGATGTGCGTGATGGTAAAATTACTTTACCACTGATTTTTGCCCTTAAAAATTCGGAAGGAGATGAAAAAAACAAGGTGGTGAAGATTATTGAAGAAAAAGATTTTACGCCTGAGAATATCCAGACTATCATTCACTTTACACACGATAACGGTGGGGTGGCTTACGCGGCAAAACAAATGGAAGCCTATAAAAACAAAGCCATCGATGAACTCAATGGCTTTGCTGACAGCGATGTGAAAACATCACTTATACGATGTGCAGAATATGCTGCTAACAGGGATTTCTAATATCTGAATCCCCAGAAAACAGGGAAAAAATCTGAGAAATTCATTAAAAATATTTGACTTCTTGCCCTTCTATTGAGCTCAGTAAGTTGTTGGCTAAGCGGCTTGCACCGAACCTGAACATGGTATTATTCAACCATTCTTCACCCAGAATTTCTTTTACCAGTGTGTAATGCTTCACGGCATCTTCCGTGGTAACAATTCCTCCGGCCGGTTTGTAGCTTACTTTCACGTTGTTTTTCTTGTTCCACGCTTTTATTGCCTGACACATTACGTAAGTGGCTTCAAGTGTAGCCGCAACAGAAATTTTGCCGGTAGAAGTTTTAATAAAATCGGCTCCGGCTGACATTGCCAGAATGGAAGCTTTCATAATATTCGAAGCTGATTTTAAAGCTCCTGTTTCCAGAATCACTTTCAGATGCGCTTCGCGACAAGACGATTTGATTTCTGTCAACTCTTCAAAAACTTCTTCATAGTTGCCTTCCAAAAATTTTCCGATAGAAATAACAACATCTATTTCGGTGGCACCTTCCATCACGGCCATGGCTGTTTCAGCCACTTTTACCTCAATAAAGGTTTGCGAAGCCGGAAATCCGGCAGCTACCGAAGCAATGCCGATATTCTCAGTGAGATACTCTTTTACAATCGGAACCAATGCCGGGTAGACACAAATGGCTGCCACGTTAGGCAACATCGGATAGACATTGCTGAAGTTATTCACTTTTTCTACCATGGCTATAATTTCGGTATCGGTATCGGAGCCGTTCAGTGAAGTAAGGTCAATCTGATTCAGACATTGTTTGTACACGGCTACATTATCATTTTCGGCATAATACGCAGCCAGAATTTTGTCTATATCTTGTTTTACGCTTTCGTCGCTGATATTGCAGTTGTATTGTTTAAAAAGGTCGTCAAATTTGCTCATAATATTATTTTCAGCCCCCTAAGTCCCCCATGGGGGACTTAGGGATAGCTTTGTTTAATTGTTGGATTATTTTGTTGTAAAATTCAAGAATATGGTATTCAAGTCCCCCATGGGGGATTTAGGGGGCTTGTAGTTTATCGTTTTCCAGATGTCGCGTGCTGTCTCGCTCTGTTTTCTTTAGCATGTTTTTTTCGAATGCTTCGGTGAGGTTTACGCCGGTCTGGTTGGCCAGGCAAATAAGTACCCACAGGATGTCGGCCATTTCGTCGCCCAGGTTCATGTTTTCATCTGATTTTTTGAAAGATTGCTCGCCGTATTTTCGGGCTATAATGCGTGCCAGCTCGCCAACTTCTTCGGTCAGAATTACCATGTTGGTCAGTTCGCTAAAGTAACGAACGCCGTAGGTTTTTATCCAGTCGTCGACTTGTTTCTGAGCTTCTTCGATGGTCATTTAATCTTCGTTTAGACGGGCTATAATCGTTTCGTTTCCTGTAGTCGATTCGCCTACGGTCACGAAAATTTCAGTGTCCAATGGAAAATATAAGTCAACACGCGAACCAAACTTGATAAATCCGAGGTGTTCGTTGAGATGACATTTTTTTCCGGCATGTGCATAGGTTACGATACGGCGCGCCAAAGCTCCTGCAATCTGGCGAACCAGAATTTGCGTTTTTCCTTCGGATTCGATAATTACGGTTGAACGTTCATTTTCGGTACTTGATTTTGGCAAAAAAGCCGCCATGTGGCGTCCGCTGTGGTGAGTTGATTTCAGCACGGTTCCCTTCACCGGATACCAGTTGGCATGTACGTTGAAAACCGACATAAAGATAGAAACCTGAATACGTTTGTCGCCAAAATACTCCAGTTCATCAGTAGGTTCAACCACTACTATGGTTCCATCGGCAGGTGCAACTACCAGACTCGCATCGTCGATATACACTTTGCGGGGCGGATTACGGAAGAAGTATGCAAAAAAAGACAGCAACAAAGCCGAAACAATGATGTTGATAATAGGCACAATGCCAAAGGTAAAATGCGTGCAGATGTATAAATTCAGGAAAAAGATAACCAGCGTCAGTGTTATTAAAATCAATCTTCCTTCTTTATGAATTCTAACGTATCTCATGAATGTGTTGGGTTGTTTGCAGACTTGCCTGTTCGTGAAAATTGCAAATCGGCTTTATGTATGTTATTAGTTTTATTTTGTGAAACAAAAGTAAAGAAAAAGAATCAGTGCTGCAAGGGAGTAGCCAAACTTTTATAATCCGATAGAATTGATTAACTTTGCAGCTTTAAATAAAGGACATACCGGTTTGTACACAATCCGGAAAACTACAAAAAACACGTTCGTATGAATTTATCTCTCCTCACTGCTATTTCACCCGTTGATGGTCGTTATCGTTCTAAAACCGAAGCTTACGCAGCCTACTTTTCGGAGTATGCCCTGATGCATTACCGCGTTTTGGTTGAAATTGAATATTTTATTGCCCTGTGCGAAATTCCGCTGAAGCAACTTGAACAGATTCCGGTATCGGTTTTCCCGAAGCTGCGTGCCATTTATACCGAATTTTCTGAAGCCGATGCGCTCAATGTAAAAGAAATTGAAAGCGTAACCAATCATGATGTCAAAGCGATAGAATACTTTATCAAAGATAAATTCGATGCGCTGGGACTGGAAGCTTTTAAAGAGTTTATTCACTTCGGACTTACCTCGCAGGATATTAATAATACGGCTGTTCCATATTCGATAAAAGATGCTTTGAACAATGTGTATTATCCTGAAATGGATGCTTTGCTGGTGTTGTTGAATCATCAGGTAGAAGAGTGGCGCGATGTATCCATGCTGGCTAAAACACACGGACAGCCTGCCTCGCCTACCCGCCTGGGTAAGGAGATTATGGTTTTTGTGAATAGACTGAATAAACAACTGGCCATATTGAAAGAAACTCCCAATTCGGCAAAATTCGGGGGAGCTACTGGAAATTTCAATGCACATACGGTGGCTTATCCGCTGATTGACTGGAAAAATTTCGGAAATCATTTTGTGAACGACAAACTTGGGCTGGACCGTGAGCAATGGACAACTCAGATTTCCAACTACGATAACCTGGCTTCGCAGTTCGATGCCATGAAACGTATCAACACGATTTTGATTGATTTCTGTCGTGATATATGGACTTATGTGTCAATGGAATATTTCAAACAACGTATCAAAGCAGGCGAAGTAGGTTCGTCGGCCATGCCGCACAAAGTGAACCCGATTGACTTTGAAAATGCGGAAGGAAACCTGGCCATGGCCAATGCTTCGTTTGAATTTCTGGCCGGCAAACTGCCTGTTTCGCGCTTGCAGCGCGACCTGACCGACAGCACCGTGCTACGCAACGTGGGTGTGCCGTTTGCCCATACCATTATTGCCACACAAAGCATTATCAAAGGATTGAACAAGCTGTTGCTGAACGAAACCGCCATCTATCGCGACCTGGACAATACCTGGGCAGTGGTGGCTGAAGGTATTCAGACTATCCTGCGCCGCGAGGCTTATCCAGCTCCATACGAAGCACTGAAAGCATTGACCCGTACCAACGAAGGTATCAACGAAAAATCGATTCGCGATTTTATCGAAACACTGGCTGTAAGCCAATCGGTGAAAGAAGAACTAAAACGCATCACTCCAAGAAATTATACGGGAGTATAAATTAGTGGTAAGCAGCAAGAGGCAAGCAGCAAGTTGAATAGCTTTGTTGTATTTATGCTTACCTCTTACTGCTTACTGCTTACCACTAAAAATTTATATGTTCAAATTCATAACGCTTCTTAAGCGGTTTATTCCGCCCTATAAGAAATATGTTTTCTTAAGTTTGCTGTTCAACCTGCTTTCTACGGTTTTCAGCTTATTTTCATTTGCGGCCATTATTCCTATTCTGGGAATGCTTTTCAAGACCGAAAAAGCCATTAAAGTATATCAGATATGGAACTGGAATGATAGTCTGAAGGTGATAGTGGCGGGCATTAAAAATAACCTGTCATATTCCGTTCAGCAGTTTATCGAAACCATAGGACCGAGCATGGCATTGCTTTACCTCGGTGTATTTCTTATTGTGATGACAGCCTTCAAAGTTGGCTCGTCGTATCTGGGATCTTATTTTATGATTCCGATCCGCACAGGCGTGTTACGCGACCTCCGAAACCAACTTTACCGGAAAATCATCAGTCTGCCGATAGGCTTTTTCACCGCAGAGCGCAAAGGCGATATTATGTCGCGCATGACGGGCGATGTGGTGGAAGTGGAATCCTCCATTATGAGTTCGCTGGATATGATGTTCAAAAATCCTATCACCATTTTGTTTTATCTGGGCGTAATGTTTGCCATGAGCTGGGAGCTGACGCTCTTTGTACTGGTGTTGCTTCCGTTTAGCGGGTGGCTGATAGGCAAGATCGGTAAATCGCTGAAAAAACGCTCTACACTGGGGCAGGAACAGACCGGTGAACTGCTGTCGCAGATAGAAGAAACGCTGGGTGGCCTGCGCGTGATAAAAGCCTTTAATGCCGAGCACAAACTCGAAGCACGGTTTGGTGCGCTGAACGAGAAACTGCGCCGCACCTTTATGCGCTTGAACCGTCGCTATGATCTGGCACATCCCGTAAGCGAGCTGTTGGGAACGGTGGTTATCGCCATTTTACTATGGTTTGGCGGAGTACTTATTTTGGGCAACAAAAGCAGCATCGATGCAGCCGAATTTATCTACTACATTGTTATTTTCTACAGCATTATAGCTCCGGCCAAAGATCTTTCTAAAGCTTCGTACAGTATTCAGAAAGGCCTGGCTTCTCTGGAACGTGTAGATAAGATTCTGATGAGCGAAAGCACGATAAAAGAACCTGAAAACGCGCAAACCATGAAGCCGTTCTCGGATAAGATAGAATTTCGCAATCTGAGTTTCAGGTACGAGACCGACTGGGTGCTCCAGGATATCAATGTGGTGGTGCCCAAAGGAAAAACCGTGGCACTGGTCGGTCAGTCCGGCTCGGGGAAATCAACCCTGGTAGATTTGCTGCCCCGTTATTACGACCCTGTGAAAGGGGAAATTCTGATGGACGGCGTCAATATCAAAAACTTTAAAGCCTACGACCTGCGCTCGCAAATGGGGAATGTAAATCAGGAAGCCATCCTGTTCAACGATACGTTTTTCAACAACATCGCCTTCGGGGTAGAGAATGCCACGCAGGAACAGGTCATAGAAGCCGCCAAAATAGCCAATGCACATGAGTTTATTATGGCCACAGAAAACGGCTACGACTCTACCATCGGCGACCGTGGAAGCAAGCTTTCGGGCGGACAACGCCAACGCGTGAGTATAGCCCGCGCCATACTGAAAAACCCGCCGATACTGATACTGGACGAAGCCACTTCGGCGCTCGACACCGAATCGGAAAAAATGGTTCAGGAAGCGCTCGAAAACCTTATGCTCAACCGCACTACGCTGGTGGTGGCTCACCGCCTGTCCACCATTAAGCGTGCTGACGAGATTTGTGTGCTGCACGAAGGCAAAATAGTAGAACGCGGCAAACACGACGAACTGATAGCCTTGGATGGATATTACAAGCGTCTGTGCGATATGCAATCGTTCTAAAATAGAGGTAAGGAGTAAGAAGGTAAGAAAGTAAGAATATAAAAGAGTTTAGTCCGATGGATTAAGCTCTTTTTGCATTATAGGGTTCCGCAAGCCTGCTCGAAAGTTCGGAAGGGCGCTAAAATTTTCGGAACGCTGCTCGAAAGATGGAAATGCCCGCTAGATTTTTCGGAACGCCGCTAAAATTTCCGGAAGACCGCTCGAAAGTTGGAGAAGCTCGCTCGAAAATTCGGAACGACGCTAAAGTTTTCGGAACGACGCTCGAAAATTTAGAGACTATCCCAAAAATGATGTAAATTAAAAAAATAACAGATTCATTGATATTGTAAAATAATGTTTTTATCTTTGGGGTTGAAAATAGATAACTTGGCATTAAGTGGAAGTTTATGCAATGCTATTGACCATATTCTTAATGCTCGAGCAAGTTTGTAACTTGTAAGTTCCTTTGAAAAAGCAAATATTTATTGTTCTACTGAACAATACGCCGATAACAACCAAAGGTCAGCGAAAGCTAAATCTACCCGAGCGAGGAGACAAGTCAGAGCCATTCACAAAACAATTCTCACCACCCAAGTCCAACAGAATCAAAAAAGGTTATCCAATTTAATAAATTCAAAATTAAACGAATAAGCACTTTTTTCTCCCTTAGTTAATATTTTTTTTGATTCCAAATCATTGCAAAAAGAACGCACTTTACGCCCTAACGATTCATAACGCTTGGGATTAACTTCTTTGCCATTCAACCGACGGTAAACTTCAGGTGTAATATCCGAAGCTTTCATCGCTTGATTATTATACTTAGTATAGAGATAGGTTACATTTAAAATTTCTTTAGCAACGTCATCGTAATGAATATATTCAATGCCAATTAATGCAATTAGTTCATCGGTAAATTGTGTTTTCATTAACACCCTATCGAGTACGTATATTACGCTTTCCTCTGTTGAGGCTGAATGCTCATAAATCAAACCTGCCTCTTTTAGCTGTTCAATAACCACAAAATGGTTATTACTTTCAGTAAGTAATATAGTAAAGTAACGTTGTTTATTCAGCAACTCAGATTTGTAAAAATAGGCTAATGCAGACTTGTGCTCAAAAGTTAGATGTGCTTTGAGTTTACTAACAATATATTTTTCAAAACCATTTAACCAACTTTCAATAGTATCATCCACTAATTTGCCAGTTGGTATTTTCAGACTAATAACACTTTGTTTAATCTCGTAATGAGGCAAATCAACTAAATTATCAAGTGCTGCATTCACTAACGAAGCCATACCTCGCCCTTGGCTTTCTATTTTATCGAAAACTTTTAATATAGAAGCCAATTTTGGATTTTTACTTTCAGGAATGCCTGGAACCAACCTGCGTACTGGAATATCTGAATCAGTATGTACCAATTTCATTTTTTCTTTAAATGAACCTGGGTTTTTGATTTCAATATATCTATTTGGCTCAACAGTAACTGTTACAAAACTATTGATTGTATAATCCCTGTGTGCTAAAGCATTATTAATAATCTCACGAATCATCTTTTCAGGATATTCAGGTTCGCTTTTACCACCCTCTCGAATCGTGCGATTTACTTTGATGTGACCCCAAATGTAACGGAATGTATCTTCCATTAAATTAATAATGTCATTACGGAATATCTTTTTATCCTTACCGATATCAGAACTTGTATCATAATAACAATCAACTTCTACTCGTTCACTTAGGAAATGAAACGGATCGTTTCCACAGACTAGCATACCAAGGGTAGTAATATTTATACCTCTGACAAAGTGTTGTTTACCAAGAAACTCTTTTGCTTTTGCGAGTGATGATTTTAATGTTTCATTTCTAATTTCAAGATTAAGTAGATTAATATACTTATTAATCTTATCAAGACTAAAATCGTTTATTTGCGACCCTTCAACATAAGTCAACTCTTTAGCGTACTCCAACTCAAGCTTGTATTCTTTCTGTCTCTGCAATTTAGCAGCAGGAATTTCATGATCCTGTGTTAGTTTTCGCTCATAAAACTTTCCATTATAGGAAACAAATTTCATATCGTCTGACAACGGATAAACTGCAATAGCAACAATTTCAACTCCATTTAAATGATAATAATCAAAATAAATGCAATCACTTAGGTCGGGGAATACCTGATTATCGTCTTTAAAACAGCGGGTTTGTAAATCAACGATATTTGTTTCATTGTTTCTATTAAAACCTTTAACTATATATTGTTTGTTTCGTTCACGAACTCCACAAAACACGACTCCACCTTCTGTATTTAAGTATGCACAAATGGTTTCTTTTAGTGAATTCCATTCATTCCCAGTAGATAAATCTTTTAGTTCAATTTTGCTAGTTTCAACATCAATAAATGATTGAGATAGTAATGACTGCTCAATCTTTGCTAAATTGTCTTCAATAAATTCAGATTTCATAGCCTTTTATTAAATTATTTAAGTTGAGTTGTATAATCCATTTTCTTTTGCATTTGTTCCATCGAGTTTCTTCATAACTGTTTCAGCTAGTTATAAAAACTAACTTCGCAATTACTATTTGCAAAGATAGTTTTTTTATGTCAATTCAAAGTTATGTCAATGGTTGGGCTTTCTGTATAGAAAATAAAAACGATTCAATGTGTTATAGCGAGGTTGATTTCTTCTATTGTATCGAATAAATCTTTTATTCAACAAGCAAAGAAATACCTCTGTCAGATATCTTTTACTTTAAACGGATTGTATGAAATATCGGTGTCGAACACATCGGTTTGTTCCGTTTTCTTTACTTTCTTTATCACGAAGTTGGTCAGTGGAAGGGCTATAATTTCGTACCCGGTTTTCAGGGCTGTCTGTGTAAGAATAAGCATCAGCAATGCGCGATGTCCCATAACACCCGAAAAGGCAATGGTGAAAAACACCAGTGAGTCGGCTCCCTCGCCCACAATGGTAGAAGCCACGGCACGGATAGAAAAATGTCGCCCGTGCTGCCATATCTTCATTTTACTCATCACGTAAGCATTCAGAAACGATCCGAAAAGAAACGCGATAAAACTGGCTACCACCATGCGTTCGGAGCTTTGAAGAACCAGCGCAAATGACTTCTGATAATAGAAATGCGGCGAAGCCGGTGCCCAGATACTCAGCCTGAAAACGATAGCCGCCAGAAAATTCATCAGGAAACCGTTCCAGATAATAAGGCGCATTTTACGATAGCCCCACACTTCGGCAATTAAATCGTTGATGATGTAGGTAATGGGGAAAATAAGCAGTCCGGCGGTGATTTCGAATCCGCCCACGGCAATAAGCTTTTGACCTACGATATTAGCAATAAGCAGGCAGACTGTAAACATCAGTCCGAACCACATAAAGGCAACAGAAACTTGTTTTTTCATTGGGCTGGTTTTCAAGTAGTCGGTTATAAATTATTGCCTGCAAAGATATGAGATTTTTATTGATAAACAAAAAAAGGAATTGCTAAATGCAACTCCTTTATGTATTGAGAATAGCCGACTCTCACCCTCTGATAAGGTGCAATATCGGGCAAATCTGTTTATGCCTGATGTATCAGTTCTTTCATGATAAGCGTCATAAGCGGCTGCACGGAATTACCTATTTCTTGCACCTCTTCGTGGCTTACTTCCACTATCTTTCCGGGAACACCCAGGTCGGTAACTATCGAAATTCCGAAACAACGCATGCCGGCATGGTTGGCCACTATCACTTCGGGCACGGTGCTCATACCCACCGCATCGGCTCCAATGGTGCGGAAGTAGCGGTATTCGGCAGGCGTTTCGAACGTTGGTCCGGTAGTGCCTACATACACACCTTCCACCACTTTTATATTGTTTTTAGCCGCTATTTGTTTGGCTTTAGCTATCAGTTCTTTGGAATAAGCCTCACTCATATCGGGGAAACGGGTGCCCAATTCCGAAAAATTCTTTCCGCGAAGCGGATGTTCCGGAAACAGGTTGATATGATCGGTTATAATCATCAAATCACCGATCTCAAAATCGGGATTCACACCACCCGAAGCGTTGGATACCAAAAGCGTTTCGATACCCAGGGCTTTCATTACCCGCACAGGAAAAGTAACGGCTTTCATATCATAGCCTTCGTAATAATGGAAACGACCCTGCATAGCCAGTACTTCCACATCGCCAAGCTTGCCCACAATGAGTTTTCCGCTGTGGCCTTCTACGGTCGAGACTGGAAAATTAGGTATGGTTTCGTATGGAATTTCAGTTTTATCGGTAATTTGTGTCACCAGATTTCCTAAGCCTGTACCCAAAATAATTCCGGTTTTAGGATTAGAAGGGATTTTAGAACGTAGAAAATCAGCAGTTTCTTGAATTTTCTGCAACATAACTTTTAATTTTTTGAATAAATAATGATTCTTGATTGTGTAATATCTGCACCCGAATAGGCAAAGCAAATACCCGGGATTTTAGCGCCTCGGGAAAATTAGGATTAGAAATCAAGCGGGCAGCATCCTTTTCAGTGACCAGCATAATTTTTTCATCGGCTTTTATCGATTCGAATGATGTCTGTATCTGAATAAAATCTTTCGTTGTAAACGCATGATGATCGTCAAAAAAAAGCGTCTCAATCGTTTTTGTATAAATGCTCAGCTGCTCCACAATAGGTTCAGGCGAAACTATTCCAGCCACAAGCAAAACGCCTGCTCCGCTGTCGGCAATTTTCTGAAAAGTCCAGTTTTCGGGCTGTGCTGTAGGGAATACAGGCACCATTTCGTCGTAAACAAAGCAAGAGAAAAATACTTCCTGATTGGTTTCGGGTTTTAGTTCCATCTCGATCAGCCGCATATCTATAGGCTTCAGATCCGGCGGGCATTTAGTCACCACTATTATATCAGCTCTCTTGCTTCCACGCTTGGCTTCACGCAATCGGCCATAGGGCAACAAACTGTCATACCTGTAGATATTGGAAAAATCTGTCAGCAAAATGGATAATCCAGGCTGTATGTACCTGTGCTGAAAAGCATCATCGAGCAGTACCAGTTGTAGGTCAGGAACCTGCTTCAGTAACTCTCCCACCCCGTGTACTCTTTTCTCATCAACGGCAACTGTCACCAGTGGAAACTTCTGATGTATTTGAAACGGTTCATCGCCCAGCGTTAGACTGCTGGAATTTTCATCG
>Ga0302285_10000767_pt1 | contig 17692 bp, 11 predicted proteins | sample III_Fen_E2_2_FD_200455 | JGI IMG/M metagenome (GOLD analysis project Ga0302285, IMG submission 200455) | Peat permafrost microbial communities from Stordalen Mire near Abisko, Sweden - III_Fen_E2_2 | ecosystem: Environmental > Terrestrial > Soil > Wetlands > Permafrost | place: Sweden: Abisko... | reverse complement strand
TGATATCAAAGTAGGTTCCAATTAAAATCCTAATAATAGTTTCTCAGGACCATCTGCATCTGGAGGTAATCGCAATAATATCTTCCCACCAAATAAGCAACCTGGACCAAACAACAATGGTAATTTTCCAGCAGTTAACAACAATGTTCCTGGGATTAATAGCAATGGCAATAATAATTTTAACAATAATCCATTTTCAAATGCGACTTAACCGAATGCTAACAACAATCCGCAAGCCTAAAAAATTAACCCAAATCAATTTGCTATCCAGTAAAATCCGCAAATCTAACCTGTTTAAACTGGCCCTCTCAATCCGAATCTGAATAACTAATAAAAACCAGCTGCAGCCAACTAATTATTTGGAAATAGATATCAAGGATAACCTTAATAATCAAATGTACCCCCTCCTAACTAATAATAGTAGGCTCCATTGGCTAATAAACTCGTTGATAAAGCAGTCGATAAGACATTTGAGAATCCAGCTTTTTAGTAAGGATTGACTAACGCTGCATCTGCTGGAGCCAAGTAAGCTGTCGGGAACAACGCTGCAGGGGATATGGCAGGTAATCTTGCAGGAAAGGCTGTTTAAAATTAGGCCGTTTAAGATGCCATGAAAAATCAAGCAAAAGATCAAGGCAAAGCTTAAGTAGAGCAAAAGACTAGCAAATTGAATTTTTGGAGTTGATCTATTAATCCATAAGTGAACTGAAAATGGCGGTGATTTAAGTTATTACTTATCCCTTTCATTCAAGATTACATGTTATTGTCTTGAAAAAAAAAAATATTGTCTTTTAGAAATTATTATTTAAGTTTTCGTTTTTCATTTAGGCATTTTTCCAAGCTGACAATTTAAGTCTAGATTTTAAGATTCTCAAGGAAGTCTCACAAGATACTAATCCTTGCGTCGATATAAATACATTTTCTCACATTGAATAAGAAATTATATAATATACAGCTCTTTTAATTGTATTCCAAGTGGTGTAACACACAAAAAAATAAACCAAAGAGTGCTTTGCAACAAAAAGAAAAATAATTATTAAACCATAAGAATTATTATATTTCCTTCAAAAAATGAGCAGCAGAGTATCCAGTGAGTTAGTAGTTATCCTTGAGGAAGTAGTCCAAGAACAATGTTTCGCTGGCTTATTCGATAAGATTCTCAAAGCATGTTTTGTGAATTTGTTAGAAGAAACCAGCAACCTCAAAAGTATTGAGAGTCTAATAGATGCAGCTAGCTCAGAAGAAGAACGAGACACAATTAGAGAGATCTTCAATGTATTGCTGCTGACAATCACAGAATTCAGAAGAAAGGATTTAGTCGATGTAGAAATGGAGGTAACTTTGAAAGAAGCTGGTTTAACTGAGGAAATGACTACTAAGTTCATCTAGCGATACTAGCAATTTACGAGCTTTATCGGGGACAATGATAATGAGAAAAGCAATCTTTTTGATTCTTCAATTAACTTCCCGAAGCTGCTCGATGTCGAATGGAACTAAGAGTACATTTTATCTACGAAATACATCAAATAACTCAATAAGGATAATTATCACATTACACTCTCGACATTGGATTCGAATAATCAAGTTAAACCAATTAATTTCAAATGTTCACTGGAATAGTTGACCGAATTGGTTCACAAACTAGATGCTGGACTCAGGAACATCGAGTAAGCATCCGATCTAAGACATCTTAAAGTTCATTAGTGAATAATGGTGCTCAAAACAGAAGAAATCAATAAATTGATTCATATTTTCACTTTAAGAAGAAATATTCATCATATGCAGACATTATTCCACAAAATAGATAAAATTATATTTTTAGTTATGAATATTTTAAGTATTAGGAGACAATTAAATGTAATAAAGTTAAGCGGATATGTCATATTTATCTCTTCTTTCTTAACACAGAATTTTATCAAATAAAAAAATAGTTTAAGCATATTTTTAGATTTAAGAACAAACTAAAGATCTTTATTTGAAATTGTAAATATGGCAAATAATTTATTCCTTTGGTTTTTACTTTTATAAATGAGCAGCACACGATTTATTCATGTGGAGATACTTCCTTTTAAGGATAAGGAACACAATAACTGGTTTTATTCGGATATTTTACATTCTTTTATCATGAATTAGTAGCGAGATTGTAAGCAAAATAAGATTCTCACACGCATACACAATTTTAGCTAAACATCTGGGAAAAATAATGGTTTTCTTTAAATTGATAAAATGGAAGAATACAATCTTTTTATGGCTATCCTACATTTTTTTTGTATTTTTTTCAGCTATTTTTCTATCTTCATCTCTCAGAACTGACTTGCTGCTTGCAATTTCGTGCATGTCTCTTCGAGTACTGATAACAGATTGTCTTCCGTATCCTCTCTAATAGTCCACATTCAAAAATGTTAGCAATTAGTTAATAATTTCAAAATTTCATGTTTTTGTGCATTTTTTGTTGTTGTTGTTTACCTAGTCTTTTTCTCTCCGTCTAATTCTATTTTAACACGATTAACAACGTCCTTTAGCATATCGAAAATAGCTGCTTCGGATTATTCTCTTTGTTTCTTTTGAGCTTGGACGTTTTCGTTGATGGAACTGAGTTCAAAAGTGATGGTCTTCATAAGACTCTAATCGTTTTCTTCTCTTTCTGCTTTTTCTGATTCAATAGCTCCTTCGATCTTTGGTAGATCAGACTAAAGAGAAGAATACAGATCATCGATGACTTAGTTACGAGATAGCTGTTCCTTGGCAATCTCATTCTTCAAGAAACTATATTTATCTTCCAAGCTTCGAGCGACTTTCGCTTCGTAATCCTTTCTAGCTTCAGTTTCACTATCGATCGCCTAAGAGAATTTACTCTCGATTTGAGATAATTCTTAGTTTCCTTGCTCGATCTAACTCTCTTAGTTGCTTCTCTCTTCTTGAAGGATCTTCTCGAATCGAATTAACTGGTTGGAATCAAAACAATATATTACTACTTTTGGATCTTCTCATTTTTTTAAAAATTTATATTTCTTCATACATTCTCTCTAATCCCATTGAGGGACTTATCGAAATCTGTTTAGACTTCATAGAACTGCTCTTCAAGCACTGAAAGATGACTCTCCGCTTGTTCGAACTTCTTATATCTCTCTGATTCCACTCCAATCTTTCAATAAATAAATTTTAGACATTCAGACAAAACAGGATCAATTTATCATAACTCAAATAGACTTACTTAAATGCTATTCAATCGCTCTTGAATCTTCTAGATGCGATCGTTGTGAGGAGAGTTAGGGATGACTTAATAAAATTCAGAAAAAGTTATTTAAAGCACAAATCATAGTAACGCATCATCAGCTGTATGCAACGCTTAATAATAAAAAACCAAACAGAAAAATTGATTTGCTTTACACTTAGCTTAATGAAGGACGGACATTTGTTTGTGATTTTGGATTGTTTTGATTGTCTAATAGATTATTGCTTACCTTTGAATTTTATTTTTCCTTTATTTTGATTTTGTTTTTGCTTATCCAATTATCCAGAAGATATTTGATATCTTTTCCTAAGATTTTATGATCACAGATTCTTTTTCTGCACACTGGCTAGCAACAAAATAAAATCCATAATTAATATGAAAACTAAGTGCTCCTTTCAATTCAGAATAATAATATTTCATATTTTATTTTTATTTATTTAAAACTGAGTCAAGAGAGAGAAACTAAGAGTAAGAATATTTTAATTTTTTCTCATCAAACAGAAAAGACTATTATTTCAAATTTAATTCAATTATTTCAGAAGGTTTTCCTTAGTTATTTATCTCCCTCCCCCAAAAGAACTGAAATTCTTAGAAGTTAATTAGACTGAGGTTTTCCCTACTGTCTCCTGGATGAGGAGAAGCACAAACAGCGATGACTGATGCACTAAGATATAAAATCTGCTATTCATGTTCTTTTTCATTTCTCATAAATCGAGGCTTTTTTCCAGCATTTTCATACTATTAAAATATCTTTCTTTCTTTTTTTTCTTTTAACCACTCCAATTAGCAGAACAAGCAACAACAAAACTACACTCTTTCATTTCTTTTCTATAATACTCTTATTATTAATCTTGAAAGAATAATACGATTTAACATTCATTATTCCTTTCTACTGAACTGCTTTTAAACTAGTTTAACGCAGCATACAACATTTCAATAATAAAAACAAACATTCTTTGACAAATATAATAAATTCATACCTTCAAAAACCCTTCTAGACTACACTAAATCACAATTCTTTCTCGAAGAATTCTTGCATAACACAGCAATCTGTGATTTTTTTGAGTTTTCCAAAATTCATTTTGGCTTAATTCCAGTTATTTTTATTGAGTACTAACTCCACGAAGACCATGACAGTAGCTATTGAAGAGATGACAATCATAAATGATAAATAACACCATTTCGAATACGGTTATCCAACTATTAGAGTCGATATAAAGTAAGCTAGAACTAGCAGTGAGAGAAAAAAGTGCAAGGTTTAAAACAGCAAAGGTATCTTTCTTACAACAATGACTCGTTCGATCCAAATACCGCAAGTCAAAACTGCAGTAGCTGAGAATAAAATAAGAACCAGCACTCTTAACGCACTATTAGAGGGATAATTTTCTTCATACTCCGACCACTAGCAGATCTAAACAAACTCAAACACGCAAAGAGTCAAATACATAACTATGAGAATCGTTTCTTGGATTTTCTAGAACATCAACTTTTTGAATTCTCTTTTCCTAGCAATTTTATCATCCAAATCACTTGAATTGCTGCCGTTATTAGTCTTAATTCCATTTTTACTCTTCCATATTTCACTGTAGCAATTCGCTAGAATCTACGAAGAAGTCCTAGAAGAACCCGTAGAGTTTTTCTTGTTACTATATGCTTTTTTCGCTCGTTTAATAAAACTAAACACCGAAATAAAATCAGCTTTAATATCATCGAATTCACACTTTTCACTTGAAGCAAAGTATTTCTTAGTGAACTCCATTCGAGGGTCGATCTTTTCTTGGTTTGCAGAGTGACTGCTATTCTTTTTTGTGTTGTTATTATCTTCTAATAAGATAGGTCCATCATTTTTTTATTCAGTTTAAACATTCTATATATCAAGAATACCTGCTGGTGGATTTGCAGCATTATCTTCCTTCACCTCTAGGTTTAGTTCCCCTTCTGTGCCTAATTACTGTGTAATAAGTTGCCTATCATCTAAATCTAAATGCTCATTTGGATTGAGTGGTTAGAGTTAGCTTTAATATTATTATTGTTGTCCCTAGATTGATTCTTTTTGTTCTTCAATATCTTCATTAATTTATTAATAATTTGCGTTTCCATTCTGTTAACCATTGATAGCTTGGTTTTGCCCAGTTTGTCCCAGTTGAACTTAGGATAAAATCAATAATTATTATTATTACTATTGTCCTTGTTATGATTCTTCTTTTTTATTTGGTAGTAATAACTCATTTTCACAATCTTTCTGTACTTTATTCTTCGATTCTTCGATTTATTTTTCCACAGTGAGCAGCTCCTTGTACTCATTTAGAAAATTGCAAATATTTCTGCTTTATTTAAGAGTATTTGTCAATGCAAACTGCTCGATCGCTTCATCGGATGAGATATTTCGTGAGAGACTCTTTCTGACTAATTCTCGAAGTGTTGTCTCTTCCATTTAAAGAAACAGCGGTGTCTCCAAATTGCTCACATGAGCTTCATGGTGCTCTTTGTATTTATCCGGCAGTAATCCTTGCTTGTAAGAGTTACAATTCTCTTGCAGACAAAATGTAATTTTATTTTTTTCAATGATTTCTTCAAGTTTCTGTGGGTCTTTCAGCTAAACTGCAGAAGGAGATTAGTTTAGATTAGTTAAAGGTTTTTGTATTTAGGAATCGTGGTTGCTTTAGTTATTCTAATCTACTTATGAAAGATTTACAGAATCTACGTTATTGCTACTATTTGAATTCTCATCACAATCATTTTACTAGTAATCGTCTTCACTACTATCTCCTTGTTGGTAGACGTCTTCATCATCTATATGTTACCAAATATGTTATCAAATAAAAGGCAAGAGAATTGAGGTGATGATGGCTTACAATTCAAAATTTCTCCGAAAAGATCTTTAGAAGTCATGAGTGAGAAGAAGAACAGATGAGGCAGTTTGGGTATCTTTGCTTTCAAGTATTTATTAGAAGGTCAATATGTTTCTCAGGAGGTTTAATTATTTCTTTGTGTAAATTAATTATTTCGCACTTTGCTACTGAATATATTTATTAATAAAGAACTGCTGAATTTTAAAAGTCTCCACTTTGTATTATTTAGAAGCTAGACTGATGTATATGTTAAAATAATACATGCATAATCTTCACATCTTTATAAAATAAATCATATTACACTAGTATGTAATAAAGTTCAACATTTAATTGTTCTGTAATCTTTAAAAACATCAAGAAAAAAATTAATGGGAAAATGTTTTAAGAAAATAATTCAAAAACAAAATATTTTTTATCCATATCTTAGTTATACATTAGCCACATTACACATTATGGAATACATAAGAACCCTCCGATTTAATGATTTTATGGTAGGAACTGCAGAGAAAGGTTATGTCATAAAGGATAATACTACTTCTTTTACTTTTATTATTAATTTAGTTTTAGAGAAGTGAGTTAAAAACACTTTGAAAATCTTTGTTTAATTTTCTCAATACTTTCACATCACCGCCTTAATGTTATATGAAATCAATCTTTTTGCTTTGATGACTAATTATTTTAATATTCTAATATCATACTTACCAATTTTTTTAACCTAGAGAGAAAGATCTAAAGAAGTGAGAGTAACACACTTTGAAATTCCTTCTCCTAAATACTTTACACCAATCGCACCAATACTATTATCTTAGAGATCTAGATTTAAAGAAGTGAGAGTAACACACTTTGCAATTCCTTCTCCTAACTACTTTGCACCATTCTCACCAATAGTATTATCATAGAGAACTAAATTTAAAGAAGTGAGAGTAACACATTTTGTAATTCCTTTTCCTAAATACTTTGCACCATTCTCATCAATACTTTTATGGCTGAGATTTAGATTTAAAGAAGTGAGAGTAACACACTTTGCAATTCCTTCTCCTAAATACTTTACACCAATCGCATCAATCCTATTATCACTGAGATTTAGTTTTAAAGAAGTGAGAGTAACACACTTTGCAATTCCTTCTCCTAACTACTTTGCACCATTCTTACCAATCCTATTATTCCAGAGATTTAGTTTTAAAGAAGTGAGCGTAACACATTTTGCAATTTCTTCTCCTAACTACTTTGCACCATTCTCACCAATACTATTAGATCTGAGATTTAGATTTAAAGAAGTGAGCGTAACACAATTTGCAATTCCTTCTCCTAACTACTTTGCACCATTATCGCTAATATTATTAAGGCAGAGATTTAGATTTAAAGAAGTGAGCGAAACACACTTTGCAATTCCTTCTCCTAACTACTTTGCACCATTATCACTAATATTATTATGCACTACATTTAGATCTAAAGAAGTAAGAGTAACACATTTTGTAATTCCTTCTCCTAACTACTTTGCACCATTCTCATCAATACTATTAAAGTCGAGATCTAGATTTAAAGAAGCGAGCATAACACACTTTGCAATTCCTTTTCCTAAATACTTTACACCATTCTCATTAATACTATTATGGATGAGGTATAGATTTAAAGAAATGAGAGTAACACACTTTGCAATTCCTTCTCCTAACTACTTTGCACCATTATCACTAATATTATTATCCTCGAGATTTAGTTCTAAAGAAGTGAGAGTAACACACTTTGTAATTCCTTGTCCTAAATACTTTGCACCATTCACACCAATTTTATTATGATTAAGATTTAGATTTAAAGAAGTGAGAGTAACGCACTTTGCAATTCCTTCTCCTAACTACTTTGCACCATTCTCACTAATACTATTACCACGGAGAAAAAGATTTATTGAATTTATTAATTGATTAGGTGTTTGTTGTAGTTTATTCATCAGCTATTATAGATCCTATTCGTTTATTGAAACTCTTTCAACAATAGATTCTTAGAATTCAGGAGTTTTCATTTGAATTTTATGAGACATTTTACTTCCCATGGTATTCTTGTTTAATATTTTTTAAAATTCTTCCTTTTTTTATGATTTTTTTTCAATTCTCAATTAAATATTTGAAATAGGTAATCCTTCACTGTGTTTCTTTTAAACATCCCCCCACAACTTGCGAAATTAAATAAGATTATTGAGTATTGGCGTTTTACCTGAGTAAAATTAACTTGTGGATTTTCAACTAAAATAAATTCTTAAAAAGGATGTTTTTGTTTTTCAAATAGATTTCAAGGAAAAATAACAAAATTTTTAAGATGGAATGTCTCATAATAAACTTCTAGAATTTTACTAAGAGAATTTTTTAATTATTTAATAAATATATTCGTGGCAATCAAGTCACAGTTAGTTAAATGGATGTCTGAATCAAAACTTTAGTAATTAAAAAATATCAGCATTTTGCATCTTTTGCTTTGTATACAATATCTTAATCCAAGCTTATGGCATTAGCCAATTGAATAGAGAATGATGGGAGTTGGAGTTGAAGGAGTAGAAGCTTCAGAATCCATAGTTCTTCAAAAGAAAACTACAGATCACTTCTTAAATTAACTTTTGATGTAAAATTCAACAGCCAAAATATGATAGAAGCATCCTCCTAATATGCCTACGAAAAAACAAAGAATTATTCATCATAAAACCCAATGAAAAAGGGATTAAAAACATATTTTGGAATGATAAGGAAAAAAATGCAAGATTACACATTTTTCATGTGAAGGTTTCTAAAAAAAAGAGAAATAATATCAAAAATAATAGAAATCATGAGTTAGAATAAATAAAATTATTTCAGGAAGACTTTTTGGTTTTTGATAAATTTTAACATTCATAATGTAGATGGAGATGAATGCTCCATTATTAAAGTGTATTGTTTGGTTTCTTTGCTTAAAAATAGCTAATATTATCATGAGGTGCATTATCTACATGTCTAAACAATCTACCTTTTTTTTTATTATTTCAACTTCATTATAGTTCCATATCTCTGACAAATTATCGCTAGTTTCTGCTAGATATTCATGGTTTTTCGGTGTGAACAATAAACCTTTTCTCAGACAAATTTACTGTTTTATAAAAATCAAATAACTCAATTAAAATGTCAAATTAATTGAATTTCGTATGATTAAGACCGATATTTTGAACTGTTTATCACTCTAAAATGCAAGCTCAAAAAAAGTATTTTAAACAAGAAAATTCAAGGTATAGCAATTTATCATAGAGATTGTATTTCCCTGAAGAGAATAATAATTTTGCTTTAGCAGATCAAATATTCCTTTCTTATTTAATTTTTTTAGATCTTGTTTGAAAACTTGGATTATTTTCTATTGATTTTCACCAGCAAAAGAACAGACTTGGGAGAGACGCAATTAAATTTAATTCGAAACAAACATTCCTAGAGGGAAAAGATAAATAACACATAACACAACAAGAAACAAAAATGTTTGGTAATAATAACAGCTTGTTTTAGTAGTAGCCTCAACAACAATAGCAATAGCAAGGGAGTCTCTTTGGAGGAAATACAGGCGGAGGTGGTTCACTCTTCAATTAACCAGCTGGAGGGATGAACAACTAAGGTGGTCTTTTTGGAGGAGGCCAAACAGGAGGCGGTTTATTTTAATAATAAGGAGGTTAGCAAGGTGGTTTGTTTAACAACCAACAACAAACTATGTAGCAGCAATAATAATTCCCATAACAGAATCAGCAACTATTCTAGTAGCAGCAGGTGAGTCTTTAACAGCAATCCCTGAATCAGCGTCACGAATAAGATGTTATGCAGATGTTAAAATAGCATGCTCAGATTATTACTTTCCAGAAGGAGTTTTCCCTTATGGTGAATAGAATCCAGAAAGTTTCGAAAGAAGCTAACACAAATTTGATTGCGGAGACTTAAAAGCTAAGAGATGGGAAGCCAGTGTTGATTGCTGGAAAAAGTACTACTTCAGGTGTTGGAGTGAATCCAGCACTTGTGACTGAGAAAAAGGGAATCAGTGCAGAAAGTATCGAAGCTAGTGGATAGAATTTATAGAAAATTCGATAGAAGAATGAAGTCATATTCTCCAAGCTTTTCGAGATTCACTGCCTTATCGAGCGGATAGCTTCAAATGCGAATACAATCGAAAGAGACTCAAACTAAGAGATGCGTCTTTTCAGACAATTCAACGATATTGATGCACAGATCAATTAGCAGAGTCAAAAACTAATAGATCTAAACTAGAAAGTTGTTGATTCGAAAAACTCAGAGGAGACCCTATTGGAGAAGCACCATAGCCATTCTTCTTCCGCTAGAGAAGCATCCAGTTAGAATTCCTTGTAGAATATCACGAAAAGAAAGTAAGTACTGATCGATATGCTGAGCTAAATGAAAAAGGGTATTGAAATTGTCCGCGAGCAGCACTAGGAAGATTCAAAAGATTTTGAGATTCTCATCAAGAAGCTTAATTCAACTAGGACTCATCCGTTTTGATTGTTTGCATAGGTTTATTTGTGTTTTAGTGTAGAATAATGGATTGTGCATTGATTCGTAGATGAAAAATGCTTAAAAAGATAATTAGTTTTAAATAAACAAATCGAAGACAAATTCAATAGGTACTCTGGATTGTTTTTCTTGAATTGCGAAAATGAAAAGAAATAATATATTTTTTAAGGCGGGAGGTAATTAGTCCCAAATAAAGATCGATGATCTTTCTCAATCTTGGAATTAAACCAATAAAACTAAGTCACTGCAGCCTCAAGGGACAAATATATTGATTGTCTTTGAGCTTCTTTAAAAATCTTTTTTTATCTAAAATAATCAAAACTCCCAGTTAATTGGTCATTATGTCCATTTAACATACCAATAAAGATATCTTTTCAATTTTATTTGAAAGGAGTTGTTGATGTTAAAATACAGCTTCTTCATATGTTAATAGCTACTTGGGGATAAAATGAATTGATCTAAAATGTGTTTTATCTAAAAAAACATGTATTTGAAAGAATGCAATATTATTTCATAGAGAGCTATAATTATGCTTTCCTCCTCATTCATCAACATCTTTAGGTAGATTTTTAAGATCGATGTCTTCACCTGTGATGTTCTTGTAGATTCTGAGCACTGCTTCAGTTTCACCTTCGAAATGGCTGGATGGATCGAAGGAGTTTGATACGAAAACTTGGCTCTTGATTCCATCACTTGTTGCAACATAAGAGTCAGAGATCTAAGCAAAAGTACAATTAAAGCAAATGAGTTTAAATCAAAAATAGTCAATGATGATCTAATTATATCAATATTTGTTTGGGAATAGTTAGTACAGAGACGAATTTTTCCTTGATTGAGGCAGGATCAAGGAGATCGTAGGCTGCCTGGATTTCAGCTTGAGGATTGTTGGTTTCAATGATTGTAGAGATGATAGCAATGTAGAAACCTTACAAGCAAGTGCAATGGCAGTTCGAAACCATCATAATATAGATGTCTAAAACAAACAAAAGGGTGAACAATCTGATTATGGTAAGGAATCTAAAATTGAATTATTACCATTCTATCTGTTGACTTATCTTTGAGGAATGATGACTTAAGCTGAAGGGATATTTTTGGTACCAGGAATAGGTTTATCAAGGAAACAGATGACTCTCAAGATCTATCCAACTTTCTTCACAAGTCCTTAATTGCCAGTCTTCAACGTGTATGTAGGGTCACACACGACCATTTTGCATTTTGCTACTTAATCTCCTGATTTGACTCCACAAACCTTTCCTGTCTCATCGTACAAGATTTGATCAATATCAGTGTTGAGCATGAATGTTCCTCCCATGATTGCACTCATACGAGAGAAGCCTTCTGGGATACCACCAAGACCATACACGGGATAGATGAAAGGGGAGTCACCATATCTGCCGATAGAGTTCATGTAGAGCTTGATTTTTTTGACTGAGTCGTACGCTGGTAGATCAAGGAAGTTATCATTTGCGTACAGTGCCACAGCGTGTCCAATGAAGTCAATAGTGTTTGGTTCTAGCTCGAATTTGCCAAGAAGTTAGCGCATAGTCATTTTTTTGAGATCATATCCCTTGTGAGTCTCAGGCTTTTTGCACTTGCATTTGGAGATGAACACAAAGAAATTTTTGCATCGGCGTTTTTCCAGAATTCCCATCAAATCACTCTGTAAAGCTTCCTTATCAGTTGCAGGGACTTTTTCGATCTTTGGACCACCTGAGGAGAAAATACCTCCCTTCTTAAATTAGTAAACGTAGGTACTGTCGATTGCTGTGGATTGTTTAAAAAGAAGAAACATAAACATTTGATTAAGAAAAAAGAATAAATTCTTTTTTACATTTCCACTCTAGATACTTAGCAACTTTTGTCTTCAGCAGAATCTTCACCAATTTACCATTCGACATGATGAATTTTGGTACTAAATCAATATTCCAGTCTCTGTTTGCTCCGTATTGCTTGGGGACTTCAACATTAGGCTTGAAGATCTTCCATAGATTGGTAAGATTCACTGAAGCACCTTCACCACCATAGAAGCTATTTCTATCAATGTGCAAAACTTTCATGCCTATTTATAAAACCAAAGAACAATAAGAAAATATGAAAGAAAGCAATCATCCTAAAATCTACAAAATGTCTTGATTTTTGCAAGAACTTCTTGAACATTTACCCTTAAGCGAGAGAAGCCCTGAAAGGATGCATTCTACAATACCAGTACCGCACACAACAACATCGTAAGTTTCGTCCATGATTAGATATATTTTCTTAGTTTCTCTTTTGTCTTTCTCTCTCTGTTCTATGACTTTGATTATTTTTATTTATTTAAAAATTATTCCTAATCTTGATCAGAGGAATGCAACACAAAATTAATAACTTCGCCAGAATGCATGTAATAAAATGCCTCTTCTTCATTAAAGAAGCAACCACAATGAAATTAGGGAACAATTTATCCTTTCCTGTCATTTTTTTTGGTGATTGCAAACTTGTATTTTTCATTTTTTTTCCCTATTGAATTTGCAACCAGCTTTGAAACAAAATAACTAAATGAATGTTAGCTTCTCATATAAAGAAATCTTTTCTTATTTCAAAAGGAAAAACTCAATGCTTCTCTCTCTCTTTCTAATCTCAGTTTGAGTTCAAACAATGTGTCTACACAAAATTAAATTCAGTTCAATACATCAAAATTGCTCCAATAATCCAGTTCTTCAAAAAATATTTGTAAAAACGAAGGTTTCAAGGGTTCCCAAGCTGTCTTCCAAGATGACTTCATTAAAATCCTCTTGCTAATAAACTTGTTTCAAAGTTATTTTAATTATTTTAGCCACATTTCCACTAAAGTGTTGCTTAGTTGAAACGTAGCTTTAATTTAACAACTTGATTTCGCTTTGAATTCCTCTCTCAGCTTTGTTAAATTCTTATTTTTCCATCAATCATCTCATCTTGTTTCCCTCTCCTTTCACCGAAAGAAGCTTTGCTACTTAAAAATTCTTATTTGGTTTCGATATTGTTGATGTTGATATTGTTATTGTAGTTATAGAGGTTCTCTTATTATTTTTAGTAGCTGTTTTCTTCATATTCTTGATTATTATCTGAATTATTACCATTATCTTCACTGTCGTTATTTTGCTATTAATGTCCATTCATTTCTTCATCTGACACCTGTTCTTCTTCTTCTTCTTCATGACCATATTCTCCTTGAGAATATCCTTCTTACTCTTCTTCATTTTCATCTGATTCTCCTTGATCTTCCCTTTAGTAGTATTCTTCATCTTCATCTTCTTTTAATTATTCATTATGTGTCTCTAATTCTCTCTCATCTTACTCCATTCCAAGCTACCCTAGTTCATGTCCATTTTCTTCATATTCTTCCCTTGAATTCTCTTCATCTTCCCCTGATTCATCTTAATCTTTTCCTCTTTATTCCTAACCATCTTCATCATCTTGAATAATCTGGGGTGGCTGGTGAGTTCCGTTCTTCTGGTTGTTATCTGCCAGCTTGAAGGGTTATTTTAAAGGAATTTGTCTCTAATCCTCATCGATCCCTTGAATCCCATTCATTTAGGAGTGTATTTCGTTATTTCCATAAGCTTCTTCTCCATTTTCTTTATCTTCCTAAATTCCTTAATTATTTTCCCGATTAATTTCTTGCGACTAAAACTAACTATTGTGCTTGGTAGAGTTGTAAATCAATTAATAAGTCTATTATGGTTTCAGCATACTATTATTAGAATTATCTTGCTTGAGTGTGAATCCACTGCTACTGCTGCTAACTTCGATATTTTTACTTTGGATGAGATTGGCACCACCGACAACAATAACTTGTTTATTATTATTATTATTTTCATCGATTCCAGATGATAACACTTAAGGAGGTGTGCGATAATTACTTCCATTTATGCTATTGCTACCTTTGACCCATGCAGAAACAGCAAGACCACTTGAGAGAGGATCTGCTCCTCCAACTGCTGTTACTGCTGCTTCTGAAGTGTTATTCAAATTGATTTTTCCATGTACATTTTGAGATTATTTATCCTTATTGTTGAATGTGGAGTCAATGGTATTCATAGGATTGTGCTTTTTGCTGCTATTTAACCCCAAACGAGATGATAAATTTCCAGGGTTTTAACCCTAAATGACTTCATTCACAGTGGGGTTCTATAATCTTTGTAACTAGCCATCATTCTTGCTGATTTATTATGATTCTTATTACTAGCTTTGCAGCTTAACATCCACTTACTGTCCCAAATTATTTTAATTACTGCTAATGCTAGGTCTTGATTTGTTGTGAGAGTAATTCTGTAGATTATTGGAGATCATCTAATACTAGTTCTGCTACTGAGAATTTGATTATGAAACTGAGTTATTCGATATGTTATTGCTGCTACCTTAATGCAGAGAGTCTGCAGCGGAAAAATAGTTATTATTATTTGCTGAAATTGAAGGAATAAGTGATTTTCTGGAATTTGACTACTCTGCATATGTAGGTTGCTGATTTTGAACGTGCTATCTTTAAGCGATACCAGAAGAGTTAGCAGACGATATTTAACGTTATTGCTGTGGTTATTAGAGCAATTATTGCTAATATTGTGAGAGATAATGCTATTATTAAGGAAGCAATTTCTATTCTTGATTTTACTAATAATAATCATTATTATTATTATTATTATTATTTGAATATTATTATTACTCAGGCTAAAGCTACTGATCATGATGTGAAATAGATTATTTGTGATAGGATTACTCGTTTTGTTGATTCAGAAATGGTTATTGCTCTGATTATTATCTTCTAATTGGTTAATGTGTTTATTCAGAGTACTATTAGCAGCCATCGTTGTTGATGTGTTTGGCTTAAGGAGGTGGAAATATTGCAGATCCAGTTGTAATAATCTGATTATTTTAATATTATCTTGGACTTTCATAAATATTCCTAGCCGGATTAGTCATTCCTGTTGCTTGATAAATCCACTATTATGATTGTCCTTGCTCTCTTGACAAAGGATCACACTAACTTGGAGAATAATACAATCGCTGTTAGATTGGTGAAAACTATTTGTAAGGCTATCCTCCTTATTGATATTATTCCGATAATTCTTCTCCTTTTGAAGCTAATATTTGTGAATTCATCTGTGAAGAAGGATGTCCACCTTATTAGACGTTGTAATAAGAGTTGCCATTAGAGTTGTATTAGCTAGGATTTACTTTTGTAATGTTGCCGTAATTGTTGTATTTCTGCTAGTTTTAATTGAATTTTCTATTTGATATAGGAATGCTATAGTTGTGAGTATTATTGCTGATAATGTTATTTGTTTGCTTGTAAAGTAGTTGATTTTAAGGTTGCTTGGGTTGAGGAGATAAATGAGTTTTTTGATTTTGCTATGCAGTATTATTCGATGGAGATACAGTAAGCGGAAACCCTCTAAATTCATTTTATGGAAGAAATCCTTGGTTATGTTTATTTCCCATTTAAGACTGTTTCTCATTTTCGTTTCTAGGAGAAATATAAGCTTATGACTAAGCTTGTGCTACTGGAGAAACTGAAGAAGTGCTAAAAAATTTATTTTAATGAAATTATTAAGCTTATTATTATTTATTTTTGGGTTATTTGCTGATCGTTTGAAGTGGTTATGAATCCCATTCTGGAACTGCTGCTAGTGCTTTTTTCATCTAGGTATCATCTAAATGAGGAGATCTTGCTCTGTTTCTTTTGATTAAAGCGAGATTAGGAGCAGGTGCATCAGTTATCTGTGTTTGTTTTAGAAAATACAAAATACCAATTTAATGAAGAATCTTATTTTGTTTTATAATTTTAAAAAGTCCCCCCTCAATCTCACCTACCTTCAATGTCACCTCATCAGTAGCTCTCCTACTCTAAGGATTAACTCTTTAAGCTAAGATTGCTCTGTTTAGCCTCTCTAATTCTTCATTTAATCCTGCTATTTCTGCTTCCAAATTTTCTCCTTTTTCTCTCACCCATTCTAAATCTTCAAATCGCACTTTCTCTCGCATTCTTTCTAGCATCAAATTAATATCAAACATACTTTACAAATCTCCCTTCTACATAAAGCCTTATGTTTAATATATTTTACTAGCTGCTTCGAAGAATGCAGTGTCAAAGTGCCCTTTTCTTTTAATCGCTTTCCAATCATCTAAAGATCTAGTCTCAAATACCCTAGCTAATCCTATCGTTTTGATATTATCTAGCAAAATATCTTAATGAGAAGAACCGAACAATTTTAGAATCTCTGCCAACACAAGTGTCTGATAATATATGCTTCTTTCATTCTCCATTTCTTACTCCCTTTTTGTTATCTTCTAAACACAAGTACAAAAACTATCACGAACTCTTTTTCTCTCTCTCTCCGTTAATCTTGATTGTGGTTTAACTTTTTTTATTTCAAAATAACCCTCTATTAATCCTTCTTCATCCATAAACAGCTATCTCCCGCTAAGTTCAAAATCTCACTTAATCTCACGCATATCTTTCTTCTTTTGAAATACTTAAACGTGAAAAAAATGTGTAAGATATCAATTATTTTTTTATCATACCACAAAAATGAAGTTTATTATTTTTCGTTATTCTGTAATAATAAAGAATTATTTATTTTTGATCCACTATTTTTTTCAAGAATACCTACTCCTTGTCATTAGAATCTAAGACATACTATGAGTGAAGCTTACATATTTAGAGAAACCTCGATGAAAACTTATTACAAAAAATACTTTATTTTGATAAATTTGTTTTTATGGTGAAATAAAAATGAAAATTATCTTAGATTTTGTAGGATCATTTGAAGTTTCGATAGAGAGCCATTCATAAAAAAGAATGAATAAATTTCAACAGAAAGCTGTGCTTACTTTGGTTTTACTTTATAAACCTTTTAGCTTCAGAGAGGAGTTAATCTAGAAAATTTCAATAAGATAAGATTGATTTTGGATAAGCGTGTTAGAGAAAAGGAGAAAGAGGTAGTTCTTATTTTATTCGAGAAAGCGCACATCAAAAGGCAAGGATTCCTTAGCAACTTCTAGATAAACTTCGCAGGAAAATCAGCACAAGCTGGAGGGGGGGGGGGGGGGGGGGGGGGGAAAAACAAAAA
>Ga0302285_10000765_pt1 | contig 17716 bp, 17 predicted proteins | sample III_Fen_E2_2_FD_200455 | JGI IMG/M metagenome (GOLD analysis project Ga0302285, IMG submission 200455) | Peat permafrost microbial communities from Stordalen Mire near Abisko, Sweden - III_Fen_E2_2 | ecosystem: Environmental > Terrestrial > Soil > Wetlands > Permafrost | place: Sweden: Abisko... | reverse complement strand
GAAATTTATCCCGAACCGGCTAAAATGAAAAAGCAAATGAGCTATGCTGACAATAAGCGAATTCCATTTGTGGCTATTGTAGGCGAAACGGAAATGAAGGAAAACAAAGTGATGTTGAAAAATATGAAGACAGGCGAGCAAAGTCTGACAACGCTGGAAGAGCTTGCTGAGCTTGTTTGATGAGTACGACCAATAACACAGGAAGCCCTGAAGATAAAACATCTTCAGGGCTTCCTGTTATTTATATTATAGTCAATAAATTGAACAGATAATGATCGATTAAAACACCTGCTACAATGAGTTGAGAAATAGTGCCAAGAATAAAAAAGGAGAATGAGCTTACGGCTTCGTGAATAGCCCGATTGCTCTCTTTGCCTGCTATCAGTTCTCCAGCGAGGGCACCGATAATTGCTCCGGTCACAATGCCCCAGGGTCCGAAGTAAATGCCAACGAGCATGCCAACAAGACTTCCCCAAACACCTCTTCTGCTGTTGCCGAACTTTCTTTTTCCCCAGTGAGGAATAAAATAATTTAATCCCTGGATGGCAATTATAATTAATCCCCAGCGAATGAAAAAGTGAACGGAGTATTCTGCAATGGAACTGAAATTGAGTATTATTATTCCCAGATAGCAGAGTGGAGTGCCGGGCAGTTTGGGTACCAGACAGCCGATTAATCCACCGATAAGAAATAGTCCTGCAACAACTATAAGAACATAATCCATAATTTTTCAAATTAAAATGCTACTGTTTCCGGTAAGAATGGTTACGTTTGCAAATATAATTCAAAAAAAAATATCGTAGTGTCAATCTTTCAAAAAGATATCAACAATAGAATATCAAGGTTTTACGGATGGTTTTGACGGTAGATACTTTATGCTAGAAATTGTGCAGCACGCCCGAATATCTGATTAAACGAAGCGTTAATCTCGGAGGAAATGGAACTGTTCACTATCGGAAATGGGTTCTCGTGCGAATAAGGAAAAGAGAAATCGAGCAGACTTATCCTGGAACAGGCATTTTCGTTACCCATTGCTTCCACCACTCCGCGATAAGGTATTACCATGTCTTTTTCGAGCGATATTCCTTCAATTCTATCTCCCAATTGTTTAAAGAAGTCTTCTCTTTCTGTTTTGTTTTTGTCGGGCGAAATCATACTGAAGAATGATTCGTAAATTTTGTCGGATATTGAAGTCGGCTTTACTTCTTTCGAAAAATCATTCATATAATACTGAAGTAAGCGAGCAAATGCAGATTTGTCCATAATACTTCGTGATTCACCAAACATAGAGCTGAAAATACCTCCACCGCAAAACATAAAGAGTTTCGAATCGGAAAATAACCCGTCAGGATTTGTCATGATGGTAATTTGCGATAGAAACGAACCAATCGAGTATGAGAAAATATCAATATGGGTGTTTTCGGTAAAGAAGGGGTGGGTGCCTTGTTTTATTTCGGTGAATAGCTGAGCCAGATCATTAATGCTTTGCCGACCTGAACTGTAAAACCGGTTAGGGTTTTCGCAGATTCGTTCACTGAACGCTACATTGGCAAAGCTGAGCGACCGATCCAAACCATTGTTCTTGCGTCGGAGATCTATCAGATTTTTCAGTGCCCGAGGGTTCGACCAGCTCAGTGGTGATCGGTTCATGTGGAAAGCTATGGGAAACAGTATCACCGGTTTTCCGGTTTCTTTGCAGAGATACTCTGCCCAGGTTAGGTATTTGTTCCAGTTGCGCTCATTCAGTCCGTGCAAAAGTAATATTGCTTTGTTGGCCGGAGCAGAGCCTTTGCGCATAAATACGGGATAGGAGAATGATATGTTTTCCTGTATTTTTTTGTCCTCAGAGCTTATTAATACAGGGTCGTTAGTACAGCTCTGTGTATTGCTTGTAAATGAACAGAAGCGGATATCGATGTTCGATTCGCTTAAGTGTGTGTCAATTCCCAATTGAAATTGAGCATTGAGTTCGATTTGCCTTTGAGAGTAGTTCATGTTCTTATAAGTTTTCGATGCAAAGGAACTGCATAATCGGGTGTAGTGCAACTATGTGGGGAGTTTATGGCAAGGATGGGGTAAAAGAGATGAATATGGGGCAAAATAAGCAATAGTGGGGTGAAAAAATGAGCTGCGGTGAAAATGTGGTTTGTTTGTTTGGGTAGAATACTATACCTTTGCCCATGTATTTTTTGAACCCCCACACAAGACAATGAACTCCAAGATTCCTGCCTATCTGACAGAAAAGAGCAATGTCATACGCCTGATATTGTTTACTGCGGCTTTTGCTCTCTTGTTCATCAATATTTTTAAACCTTTCGGTTCGCGCGACTGGTATAAGATTTCCGATCTGAAATTTTTTGTATTTGCCAGTTTAATTGTATTGGTGGGCATGTTGGTAGTAGTTGTCAGCCGGATTATCATGTTGGCTTTCGTCCGAAAAAATGCTATTAATTACTGGCAGTACGGTCTGTGGGTGTTGGCAGAGATATTATCCATGTCGATGTTTTACGCTCTGTTTACCAAATTCATTCCGGAGGAAAATGCCGATCGCGATTTCATGCAGATTTTTAATGATTCTGCTTTTCATGCAAGTCTTATCTTGTTGTTGCCATATGCTATTTTGTGGTTGTATTTCTCCTGGCGGGATAAAACCAATATGCTCGAAAAACTATCGCAGGAAGAGCAACCAGTAGAAGTACACAAAAAGAACCTGATTGCTTTTCTGGACGAAAAAGGCGAACTGAAGATTTCTATCGCACTGGAAAATCTCTTGTATGTCGATTCAGCCGATAATTATGCTACCATCCATTATTTAAATAAATCCAAACTGTCTCATTTTCTTATTCGGAATTCGCTCAAGTGGATGGAAGAAAACATGACCACAGACAGACCGCTGGTACGGTGTCATCGCTCGTATATTGTCAACCTGGATAAAGTGAAGGTGCTACGCAAAACCAAAGATGGTATTTACCTTGAACTGGACGCAATGAATACACCTGATATTCCGGTTTCCAAAACATATTACGAACGTGTAATGAACAAATTCTCCAAATATTCGGTTTAATTTACTCGGAGTCCGGAGGTGGTTCATAGCTTGATTTGTTTGTGGTTTAAATATCTTTGTATATTAACTAATCAACTAGCTGTACATTATGAATCTTTCTCGGCTTTTCGACAGCAAACCTTATCATATAGGGATTGCGCTCAGTGGAGGTGGCATCAAGGGATTATGTCATGCCGGAGTGCTCAAGGCACTCGAACAACAAGGCATTAAACCGGATATTATTTCCGGGGTAAGTTCCGGGGCGGTCGTTGGGGCATTGTACGCCGATGGATATACCCCTGATGAAATTGCGGTTTTGTTTGAAGATATAAGCTTCCGTAATATGACTAAGATTCGTATTCCTAACGGTGGCTTTTTCAAAACAGATATTTTTGAACATTTCCTTGCGCATAAGCTGCGTGCAAAAACTTTCGAGGAATTAAAAATCCCGTTACGCATTGTTGCCACCGATCTTGATAAGGGGATAAGCACAGTTTTCTCTACCGGAAAATTGATACAAGCAATCGTTGCTTCGTGCAGCGTACCGGTGCTTTTTAGTCCGAAAATAATAAATGGTATTCATTATGTTGACGGAGGCGTGTTGAAAAATTTCCCTGTTTCGACCATTCGCACCGACTGCGAAAAAGTGATAGGAATAAACGCCAGCCCCATGGTGGCCGAAGAGTATAAGACCAGTATTATCAATATAGCACTGCGGTCGTACCATTTCATGTTCAAAGCCAATATTCTGCACGACAAAGAGCTGTGCGATTTATTAATAGAGCCTCTGGATATGGGAAATTACGAAACCTTCAGCGTGGATAAAGGACGCGAGATTTTCGAGTTGGGTTACCAGAGCGCCCGTCATATTCTGGCTTCCAGATTCGATTCACAGGACATTTAGAATGTCGCAATTTAGTTTCAATTGATTATAATAACCCGCAGAATTGATTTTTTTTGATTACTTTTGCACCGAAATAATAATAAAAAACAATACAATTTATGTTTCCAGTATCAGAACGTCTGGCAGCACTTTCTCCTTCAGAAACGCTTGCCATGTCTCAAAAAAGTAATGAGCTGAAAGCTCAGGGATTCGATGTGATTAACCTCAGCGTTGGAGAACCAGACTTCAACACCCCTGACCACATAAAACAGGCAGCCAAACAGGCTGTGGATAATAACTTTTCGTTTTATTCACCTGTACCCGGATACCCCGCTTTGCGTAATGCTATTTGTGCTAAATTAAAAGCTGAAAACGGCTTAGAGTATAAACCCGAGGAAATTGTATGTTCTAACGGAGCCAAACAATCTGTATGTAACGTGATTATGGCTATTATCAGCAAGGGCGACGAAGTTATCGTTCCGGCACCTTACTGGGTTAGTTACCCTGAGATGGTGAAAATTGCCGATGGTACTACCGTGGAAGTGTACGCTGGTATTGAGCAGGACTTTAAAATTACCCCTGCACAACTCGAAGCTGCTATCACTCCTAAAACTAAAGCAATCATTCTATGCTCGCCTTCCAATCCTACCGGAAGCGTGTACAGCAAAGAAGAACTAAAAGGACTGGCCGATGTATTGGCTAAGTACCCTAATATCATTATTCTTTCGGACGAAATTTACGAACATATCAACTACCTGGGCAGCCACGAAAGTATTGCTCAGTTCGATAACGTTCGTGACCGTGTGGTGATTATCAATGGTGTATCAAAAGGATATGCCATGACAGGCTGGCGTTTGGGCTGGATAGCTGCTCCTAAATGGATAGCTGCTGCCTGCAACACCCTACAGGGTCAGTATACTTCAGGCCCTTGTTCTGTAACCCAGAAGGCTGCCGAAGCTGCTTACACCGGCGACCAGACTTGTGTGGAAACCATGCGTGTAGCTTTCGAGCGCCGTAAGAAACTGGTGGTGGATCTGGCTCGTCAGATTCCCGGCTTGAAAACCAACGATCCTCAGGGAGCATTCTATATTTTCCCCGATTGCAGTTCTTATTTTGGTAAATCGTACAACGGACGTGTGATTACTAAATCGGGCGATTTGGCTATGTACCTGCTCGAAGAAGGCCATGTGGCTTGTGTGGGTGGAGATGCTTTTGGTGCTCCTAACTGCATTCGTATGTCATACGCTACTTCGGACGAAAACCTGGTAAAAGCTTTTGGCTGGATTAAAGAAGCATTGGCTAAATTGGCGTAAGCAAACAAATAAACTCTATATAAAACGACCCGTTGCTTTCGAAGCAGCGGGTCGTTTTGCATTCTACCAAGTCAGGGTCTCGCGATTTACAATCGAGAGACCCTGACTATCTTCTGCTACTTTTATTGTCGGCAAAAAAAAAGCTATAAATCTTCGCATTTCCAAACATTCGTTTCTATCTTTGTGTTTAGCAAATTAGTTATACAATAAATAGAAAATACAATATGACGAATCTTACGTTTCAGAACGGCGACCTGTTGCCTGCCATAGGTCTGGGTACCTGGCTGTCGAAAAATAATGATGCTTACAATGCGATACTTGAAGCTATCCGCACGGGTTACCGACATATTGATTGCGCGTCGATGTACGGCAACGAAAAAGAAATAGGGCGGGCGTTGCAGGAGGCTTTCAGGCTCGGACTGGTGAAAAGGGAGGAGCTCTTTATTACTTCCAAGCTCTGGAACAGTGACCATGCGCAGGAGCGGGTAGAGGTGGCTATACGCAAAACACTTGCAGACCTGCAACTGGATTACCTGGACTTGTACCTGATGCACTGGCCGGTGGCTTTTAAAACCGGATGTGTTCATGTGAAACAGGCTTCGGAGGTGTGGTCGCTGGACGAAATGCCGCTATCCGTTACGTGGAAAGCCCTGGAAGGAGTGAAGAAGAACGAACTAAGCAGACATATCGGTGTGTCGAACTTTAATATTCCTAAGCTAAACCGGCTGATAGCCAACGTGGAGATAGTGCCCGAAGTTAATCAGATAGAACTGCACCCCTACCTGCAACAGGTGGAACTGCTTACTTACTGTCAGACAAAAGGGATATTGGTGACGGCGTATTCTCCGTTGGGTACCAGCAAGTTGGTGCATAGCGAGATAGGACTTACACACGAAAAGGTGGTGCTGGTTGTGGCCGAAAAACATCATGCTACACCGGCTCAGGTGTTGCTCTCGTGGGGTGTGGGACGTGGAACTGCGGTTATACCGAAGTCGGTGAATGCTAAACGTATTGCTGAAAATTATGCTGCGCTGGATCTGCAACTGGATGCTGAGGATGTGAACCTTATCAACTCGCTGGAACGTAACCTGCGCATGGCGTTGGGCGATTTTTGTGTTGTGCCGGGTGGAAGTTATACGTTGGAAAGCATTTGGGAGGAGTAAAAATTTCTAGTGCTTACTTCTGCACGTGTTTTAATGACTCCAGTTTGCGCAAAAACTCTTTGCCGTTGGCAAAGGTGGTTTTCTTCAGTATGCGGTGAAAAGTTACCCGAAGGCTGTTGGGGGTTTTCCCCGTCAGGTTGGAAATATCGTCGATAGACATTTTGAGTGATAAGTAGCCGCACAAGAGCAACTCCATGTTAGAAAACCCGGGAAACATATCGGTGAGTACATCCAACCTTTCTTCGCTTACCACCTCGGGCTTGGCGGGACGTATGAATTTGTTCGCGATAATTTCTTCCAGCATATCGTTGAGAATAATTTCGTCGAGCAAATTCTTTCCGGGTTTGTTCAGGTAAGGTCTCAGGCGTTGTGCCTCGCGCTTGTATGCCTGCGACAGTTGGTCCAGCATTTCCTGGCTCTGTGCATGCGATTCGGTAAACTGAATCAGTATAAAGTTTGGGTTGTCGGGCAATGCGCCGGCTATCATATCTACACTGCTTATAGTCTTGTCGAATCGTCGGAGCAGTATCTCGCGGCTTATCAGGTCGGTATTCCGGCTGATGGTTTTTATCATATCCATCGTGCGCTGCGAGTCGATAATCATGTTTTTGATATTCTGTTTATCAAAAATAAAATCTTCTTTGGTAGCAGCTTTGAAAAACCGTATGGCTTGTTGGTTTACTTCCAGAATCATCCCGTAGTGGTCAATTATCAAAGCACAGGTAGGCATCCATTGAAAAATGGATGACAACGATTGTTGATGGCCTGATTTATTGTTGAGATTATCCGAAATCATAGTTGAAATTTAAAGCCGGACTTAAAAACAAATCGGAGTGTAACTTTTAAGGCTACACTCCGATTTGTTTTTTATTTCTGTCTGTGTAGAGTCTGATTAAAATCCACGGATAGCTTCGATACCCGGAAGAACTTTACCTTCCATGTATTCAAGCATAGCACCACCACCGGTTGAAACGTAGCTAACTTTATCAGCCAGGTTGTTTTTGTTGATAGCTGCTACCGAGTCACCACCACCGATCAGCGAGAATGCACCTTTTGAAGTTGCAGTTGCCACAGCGTGAGCAATAGCAGTAGTTCCTTTAGCAAATTTTTCCATTTCAAATACACCCATTGGACCATTCCAAAGAACAGTTTTAGAGTTGGCAATTACTTCGCTGAAAGTAGCAATGGTTTCGTCAGCAATGTCTAATCCCATCCATCCGGCAGGAGTTTCGTTTGTTTTCGAAATGCAGGTCTCAGCATCAGCAGCAAATTTATCAGCGTTTACAGCATCAGTTGGGATGTATACGTTTACGCCTTTTGCTTTTGCTTTGTTCAAAATTTCAAGAGCCAAATCAAGTTTGTCCACTTCGCAAAGTGAGTTGCCTATTTCGCCACCCTGAGCTTTGATAAAAGTATATGTCATACCACCACCGATAATCAGGTTCTGAACGCGGTCAAGCAGGTTTTCGATAATCAAAATTTTATCAGAGACCTTAGCACCACCCATGATAGCTGTAAAAGGAGCCTGAGCTTCTTTCAACACTTTATCCATAGCGATTAATTCGCTGTTGATAAGGAATCCGAACATTTTATTTTCAGTAGAGAAGTATTCGGCAATAACAGCTGTAGATGCATGTGCGCGGTGAGCAGTTCCGAAAGCATCGTTTACATAAACGTTAGCATAAGAAGCTAATTTCTTAGCAAATTCTTTTTGTTTAGCTTTCAATGCTTTTTTAGCTTCTTTCTTTTCTTCGTCGGTAGCAAATTCTCCACGTGGTTTACCTTCTTCTTCTTCATAAAAACGAAGGTTTTCAAGCAATAGGATTTCACCCGGTTTCAATGCTGCGGCCTGAGCATCGGCATTGGCACAGTCTTCGGCAAATTGTATCTTTTGTCCTACGCGATCTTCAACTGCAGAAATAATTTGTTTCAATGAAAACTTAGGATCCGGATTTTGTTTCGGACGACCCATGTGAGACATTAAAATTACTGAACCACCATCAGCAAGAATTTTCTTGATTGTAAGCAATGCTCCGCGAATACGGGTATCGTCGGTAACGGCACCGGTTTCCTTATTCAAAGGAACATTAAAGTCCACACGAACTATTGCCTTTTTTCCGGCAAAATTAAATTTGTCAATTGTTTGCATATTCTTATTATTTATGAATGTTTGATACTTACTGGTCTGATAATTTGTGTCGGAAATAAATGACCGTGCATTATCATGAGTTTCCGCTGATTATTCCTGACGTTTGTCTTTAATTCTTTGTCAGATAACCCAAGAGCTTTAGGAATAGCCCTTTTTTTCGACCACAAAGATACAAATAAACTTAGAATTTCGAGCAATTTGCTCCTAAGCATTTTGAAATGAAAATAGGTACTTTTATTTGTCAAAAAATTAAAGAAATTTTTCTCTAATTGAATATATAATTGTATCTTTGCGTCAGTATACTTATAATAAGAAAGAACAATTAAAAAATAAAATTATTATGTCAAAAGTAACCGTAGTAGGTGCCGGTAATGTAGGTGCCACATGTGCAAATGTACTTGCATTCAATGAAGTAGCTGACGAAGTTGTAATGCTGGATGTAAAAGAAGGCGTATCAGAAGGAAAAGCATTGGATATGCTTCAAACTGCCGCTTTGTTAGGCTTCGATTCTAAAATTGTTGGTTGTACCAATGATTATGCTCAAACAGCCAATTCTGATGTTGTAGTTATCACTTCAGGTATTCCACGTAAACCGGGTATGACTCGCGAAGAACTGATTGGTGTAAATGCAGGTATCGTTAAAAGCGTAGCAGGTAATATCCTGAAATACTCTCCAAACGCTATCATTGTTGTGGTTAGTAACCCAATGGATACAATGACTTATTTGGCATTTAAATCTTTAGGTCTTCCTAAAAACAAAGTGATTGGTATGGGTGGTACATTGGACAGCTCACGTTTCAAATGCTATTTGAGCAAAGCATTGAATGCTAACCCAACTGAAGTTGAAGGTTTGGTAATCGGTGGTCACGGTGATACTACTATGATTCCGTTGACTCGTTTTGCTTCTTACAAAGGTCGTCCGGTAGCTGATATTCTTGATGCTGAAACATTGGCTAAAGTTGTTGCTGATACTATGGTTGGTGGAGCTACTTTGACTGGTCTTCTTGGAACTTCTGCCTGGTATGCTCCGGGAGCTGCTGCAGCTTACCTAGTTGAATCAATCATTCACGATCAGAAAAAAGTTATCCCTTGCTGTGTTTATCTTGAAGGTGAATATGGTCAAAAAGACATTTGCATCGGTGTTCCTGTATTAATTGGTAAAAACGGTGTTGAAGAAATTATTGATTACAAACTAAACGCTGAAGAAGCTGCTTTGTTTGCAAAAAGCGCTGCTGCTGTACGTGCTACTAACGATGTGTTGAAAGAAATCAACGTATTGTAATCAAAAACAACTATACTTTCATTATTAATAAGGGTGTCTAGAATTTTTAGACACCCTTATTTGTTATTTTTTAAACGTTGGGAGTTACCTAAAAACAGGCTGTTTTAGTATTGTTGATTGGTTGTGATGCTATTACTATGTTTCTTTGGAGGCAATTCAGTTAAATGATAATATGGAATAATTTCTTTAATGATAATCAACATAAAAAATTATAGAAGTATAAGGAAAAACATCTATCTTTGTAATCGTATCAAATAAAGATAATTTACAAAAAAGTAATAGACATGTTGCAAACTCATAATTATTTACGTCAGTTCTCCATAAAGCCTTCTGTACAGCGTTCTGCCGTGATGGACTTTTTGTTGAAAAACCGAATACACCCGACAATCGACGAAATTTATTCGGCATTAAGCCCTACAATGCCAACTTTGTCGAAAACCACTGTTTACAATACTCTCGACTTGTTTGTTGAGCGTGGAGCAGTACGTGCATTAGCTATCGATGAGAAAAATGCTCGTTACGATGTAGATGTTTCTGCTCATGCACATCTTATGTGCAGAAGTTGTGGTGCCATTCGCGACATCTTTAATCTGGATTCGGCATTATTTCAAATTCCACAAACAATGTTCAAAATAGACACTGTAGAAATATCTTATTTTGGAATATGCGAAAACTGTAGTAATAATTAATTATTTGATTTATACACTATACGAATAAGCATGCTTAATTTAAGCGTGCTTATTTTTTATATCCGATTTTTTATATCTTTGACGAAAATACTCAAACTTGTAGGATGAAAAGGATTGTATTCGTATTTTGTTTCTTTGTGTCAGTACTGTCAGCTTTTTCTCAGAAGAACGTAAAACAGGGATTAACCTTTGGTGCTTTGCCGGCAGTATCGTACGATTCTGATTTAGGGTTTCAATATGGTGCATTGATTAATTTTTACCTCTACGGAAATCCCGCCCGATTCCCCAAGTATGATCATTCCCTTTATCTTGAATTATCTACTTATACCAAAGGTACTACCATTGCACGTGTAAGGTACGATTCAGAAAAGTTAATTTCGAAGGTCCGAACAACTTTTGATGTTAGCTATGTAACTGATCAGATGTCAGATTTTTATGGTTTTAATGGATTTCAGAGTATTTATGATCCTATGTTGGTAACAAGCTCTAACCGCTTGTTTTATAAAAGCCAAAAGAATATGTTTCGGGCAAAAGCAGATTTTCAGGGCTATTTTGGTGAATCAAAGTTTGGCTGGATAGCCGGTTATTCTTTCTATCACTTTGCTGTGGATACTGTCAATAACGGGAAGCTGAATATAGATAAAACAGGTGAGACTTTGTTTGAGAAATACAAGAATTGGGGTTTGATCAATTCGGAAGAAGCTTCGGGTGGAAGCATCAACTACTTTAAAGCAGGATTGAAATACGATTCCCGTGACCAGCTGGCTTGTCCAACCAAAGGGATATTCACTGAAGCCGTAGTTCAGACAGCTCCAGCTTTTGTTAACGGTTCATTCCCCCACACAAAACTTGCTATTATTCACAGGCAGTATTTTACGCTAGCGAAAGACCTTTTGTTTGCGTACCGGCTTGATTATCAAATGTCATTAGGGAATAATCATGTGCCATTTTATGCTCAATCATTGCTTATAACCAGCTATTTAAGTGCTGCAACCAATCAGGGGCTGGGTGGTAAAAGCTCTATCCGTGGAATTTTGCGTAACCGTGTAATTGGAGATGATGTAGGATTTGGTAACTTTGAATTCAGGTATAAGTTTTTGCATTTCGAGTTTATGAAGCAAAATTTCTACCTTGGTGCCAATGTGTTTTTTGATACAGGCCTCATTCTTAAACCGGTTGAAATGAACCTGGCAAATCTTTCACTAGCTGATAAAAACACTTATTTTAAAGATTACGCATCCGGACAATTTCACTCGGCAGCCGGGCTGGGATTAAAAATCGGTTGGAATGAAAACTTTGTGATATCTGCCGATTTCGGAAAAGCTTTCGACAAACAGGATGGAGAAAAGGGATTCTATCTCGGACTTAATTATTTATTTTAAACACATGAGATCCATTCTACGGATTTTATTTTATGCCAGAACTCTATACATGGTGGATTGTAGCTTTTTCAGCGTTAATTACTCTTTTTTACGCTCTTCTCATCATCGTTTTTAGCATCGGTTGGAGAAGATTGGAGCAGCCGGACTTGTTGGAGAATAAAATCTCCGATATTTTTATTTCTGTGATTGTTCCATGTAGAAATGAAGAGGGTCATATTGAGGCATTACTTTCCAGCCTGAAAAATCAGAAATTTCAGCATTTTGAACTTTTGCTGGTGAATGACCACTCGGTGGATGCTACCTGCGATTATATTTTGGAAGCTCTGAAAGATTTTGCGAACGTCAGATTGATTGATGCCTCTGGCTTTGGGAAAAAGAACGCTCTACGAGAAGGTATTATGGAATCGAAAGGAGATTTCATTGTTACTACGGATGCTGATTGTGTACATCCCGAAAGGTGGCTGGAGAGTATAGCGGCTTTTCAAACCCTGTATCATTGCGATTTGTTGATTCTTCCGGTAAAACTTGTAGGTAATGATTCTGTTTTCTTTGATATTCAGCAACTCGAGTTTGTAAGTTTAGTAGCATCAGGAGCTGGTGCAATCGGAGCTGGGATGCCGATTTTATGCAACGGAGCCAATCTTGCCTTTCCGAAAGAAATATGGATACGTCACAAAGATGATTTACACGAAGAAGAGCAATCAGGTGATGATATTTTTCTGTTAGAAAAAGTAAAGCAGCAGCGAGGCGTGATTAAGTTTTTAAAATCGGAACATGCATTTGCTTTTGCCGGGGCAGCTGATACATTAGGTGATTTATTCAGACAACGAAGGAGATGGACTTCTAAAGCACCTGCTTATAGCGATTGGCAACTAATTTTTACTGCCTGTGTGATTTTTTCCATCAGTCTGGTTGAATTGGTCCTGTTTGTACTATCGGCCTTTGATTACAGGTATTTGCTGTTGCTCGTAAGTGTCTTTGTTGTCAAATACGTGGTCGATTTACAATTCTTATATTCGGTGAGTGCTTTTTTTCAGCTAAAACGTGTTTGGTTCAATGCGTTTCTATTATCAATAGTGTATCCGTTTTATATCACATCTGTGGCTATCTCATCGTGGCTGCTAAAACCTCGAAAATGGAAGTGATGAAGAAAATAACCAATCAATGAAGAATATAAAGGATATCTCCGGATAATGAAGTTTTATATCTTTTAAGAGCTTCTTTAGCCGGTCCTGCCGACGGATTGCCAATGCCATAACCTATGTCAAAAACCGACCCACACTTCTCACACACAGCTTGACCAATATCATTGGGATAGACTCTGACCGTTGATTTTAACTCGTAAGGACAAGCCATATCAAAAGCATAGTATGCCCCGTCAAATCCGGTATAGACCAAAATACCCCCGAAACCAACCCTGTCAGTAACCGAAACTCCTTTTATGAAAGTGAGGCTTTTGTTGTATGAATTTCTGAATGTTGGATAAGTTGAAGTCAGATTTAATTGCAAGCTAACCGGAAAATCGGGTATAGACGACTGAACATGATCACTGCAACTTCCGAATGAAAGTGTAACACATAATATAATGAGGTGGAATTTTGATAGTGATTTCATACGGTTAAAGCTTATCTTTAATGAAAAGGACAAAGTTGTGTTCGTCCTTTTTATTTATCATCCCAGTTCACCTATTCTCCATAATTCATCGTCGGTAAATGAAGTATTTCTGAGCGAATCAATATTGTCTTGCAGCTGTTTTACCGAGCTGGTACCAACTATGACAGATGTTATCTCCGGTTTGTGGAAACACCATGCTAACGCCATTTGAGCCAGCGACTGACCACGCGAAGCAGCAATGTCGTTCAGATGTTTTATCTTTTCTATAACTTCAGGTGTCAACTGTTGCTTTTGTAAGAATCCATAACTGTGTGCTGCGCGCGAGTTTTCCGGAATGCCCTGAAGGTATTTATCGCTTAGCATTCCTTGGGATAAGGGTGAAAATGCTATTACTCCAACTCCATTTTCCTGTGCAAGAGGTAGCACACTATCTTCGATACGGCGAGTGAAGATGTTATATCTGTCTTGATTTATGAGACAGGGCGTACCATTTTCACGCAAAATTCTATATGCTTCACGAGCTTTATCGGTTGGATATTTAGATATACCCACGTAGAGTGCTTTACCTTGCTTAACCACGTCGGACAGAGCTCCCATAGTTTCTTCCAAAGGAGTATTCGGGTCGTATCTGTGCGAATAGAAGATATCTACATAGTCTAACTTTAGCCTTTGCAAACTTTGATTCAGGCTGGCAATTAAATATTTTCTGGAGCCCCAGTCGCCATAAGGTCCCGGCCACATCTCATGTCCTGCCTTAGTACTGATAACCAGTTCATCCCTGTAGGCTGATAACTGATTTTTCAGAATTTTACCGAAATTTCTCTCAGCACTACCGTAAGGAGTACCGTAGTTATTTGCTAAATCGAAATGAGTGATGCCGTGATCGAATGCAAACTGAATCATTTTTTGAGCTTCAGCAGCATCATCCACATCGCCAAAGTTGTGCCACAACCCGAGTGAAATACGCGGCAACTTCAGCCCGCTTTTTCCGCAATACTCATAACCTACGGAGTTTGAGTAACGGTCTGCAGCCGGTTTATAATTATCTTTGGGCATAAGAATCCTGAATTTTAAAACTTTACTGAAGGAGCTTTTTCGGTTCCTTTTTCAGCCTCGAAATAGGGTTTCTTTTCAAAACCAAACATATTTGCAAATATCACTGCAGGGAATCGTTGAATGATAGTTGTGTAGTTTTGCGCTACTTCATTATACCTGCTTCTTTCTACCGAGATCCGGTTTTCAGTACCTTCCAGCTGTGCTTGCAGTTCGAGGAAGTTTTGATTGGCTTTTAATTCAGGATAGCTCTCTTTTATCATGATTAGTTTTCCCAAAGCTGAAGTTAATTCTCCCTGAGCAGCCTGATATTGTTGTAATTTCTCGGGAGTTAGTGTCTTGGCATCCATGGTTACCTGAGTTGCTTTGGCCCGAGCTGCTATAACTCCTTCCAAAGTAGAACTTTCGTGAGTTGCATATCCTTTTACTGTTGCCACTAAGTTTGGGATTAAATCCGACCGGCGTTGGTATTGACTTTCAACATTTGCCCATTGGCTGTTGACTTTCTCTCTTTCAGTAACTAATTTATTGTAAGTAGAAATTCCACTGAAAATAGCGAGTATTAAAACTGCAGCTATTGCTATTAAAATAATAGAACTTTTTTTCATTGCTATAAATGTTTATTTATTTGTTTGAATGAATGAAAACAAAAAAAGAAATTATATAAGATTTGTAGATTGAATCTCGAATACTACCAACCGCTTGTGGCTCCACCACCACCAGACATACCACCGCCAAAGCTACCTCCGCCTCCTCCAAAGCTTCCGCCACCAAAGCCTCCACGTCCACTAAAGAGTCCACCTGCAATTGCACCTCCCACTATGGCTCCATCGGTATGGCTTAACCTTGGAATGTTGTGATTATCATTTTCTTCGTAACCGCAAAACTTACAACGGTAAGTGGTTCTTTCTGTCCCGCTACTAATATAGGTTGGAGCTACAATTGTTCGTTTATCGGACAAGATAAATGCTTTCGTGCCACATTTAGGACATTCTGAATAAGCACTGGGTTTATCCAGCGAAAAAATAGCTTCATTGGCACATTTATCACAGACAAAAACATCATAATCAATAGCATGTAGTTTTTCTTCAAATTGTTGTGCCAGTTTAAGATGTGCATCTTCTTGCTTTTCGGATAGAATATGCATTTGTCCATCGCAGGCGTTGCATGGAATGGGGGCTCTGCGAATCTTAATCATCATTAATCGTCCGTAGATATTTGCCGGAAGGGTTGTAAATGGTATGGGGATAAGTAACAGAATCAATATCGGATGAGTTGAAAGCAACAAAATGCCGATAAATCCAACAACCGGAATGATGATAGAAATCATACTGGTAATGCCGGCTTTCTGAGTTTTTATTGCTTTGTATCGGGCTATATTGCTCGGGAGTTTTGGGTTGTTTTTTACTTTTGTAATAGCATTCACAATTAATATCCAGACCAGCAGCGCTATGACTAAATACACTCCGATTGCTATCGGTAATATCTCGTTCCATGCTATCGGTTCTTCTTTAGGTGCTTCGGGTATCGGTTCTTTTCGGATAATGCTTCCGATGCGTTCAACACCGGCCGTTATACCAGCATCATAATTGCCTTTTTTAAATTCGGGAGTTATTGATTGGGCTTGTATGCGCAGACAAATAGCATCCGGCAAAATACCTTCTAATCCATATCCAGACTCGAAAGTGATTTTTCGTTGATTCAGTACAAATAAAACGAGTAACCCGTTGTCACGTTTTGCCTGACCTACTCCCCATGCCTTAAAAAGATCTGTTGCAAAGGGTTTTAATTCGTTGCTGCCTATTGAATTTACTGCTACAATCGTTACTTCTGCTCCCGTCTCCGATTGAAGCGCATCCAAATAGGCATTTACATCCTGAACAGTTTTTGTTTTTAATATCCCATCAGGATTACTTACAAAGGCGTGCTTATTAGCCGCTTTGGGGTTAGGTATGCTTTGAACTGTATAATCTGCTGCAAAAGTATATCCTGAAAGAGTACATAAAAAGATAACAAGTAGCTTTTTCATAAGATTAGATATTGAACTTGATCCCTTAAGAGAAGTTGTGAATTAGTATGAATCCATCAGATTTATATCAAAAATCAAAACCGAATTAGGTGGTATTTTTGTATAGCTTGTACTGGTTCCGTAGCCCAAGTTGCTTGGTATATAGAGTTTTATGTGTCCTCCATTATGAATCTTAGGTAGTGCTTCCTGCCAGCCTGCAACTGTCCCTGACAAACTAAAAGTAGCTGTACTGTCTCCGTAGACATTATCGAAAACATTACCATTAATTAACGATCCCTTGTACTGAACCACCACATAATCATTTATATTGGGCTGACGATTTTTCTCCCAACCTTTATTGATAATTTGATAACTCAATCCTGTACTGGTGGTATAAAAGTTGGAGTCTTTCTTATGAGCTTCAACAAATTTAGTTAACCATTGGTCGTTTGCTATTTTCCAATCTATCCATTCATCATTTTTACAAGCCGATAGAATGATTAAAAGCATAAAAGTAAGTAAGAAGCCGATAGAAATACGTTTCATATTTGTAGTTAATTTGTGATATGTTTTCTGTTACTTGTTTTTGTAAATGATTGCGATAATCAAAAAGCGCTTCGTGTTTTATTCGTTATTTGAGTACTGTTTTCACTAAATGATAAGCTGAGCTTATTTTTCAAATTTAAAAGAGAAGCTTCCAACACGATTTCCGTCTATGAAGAATTCAGCTCTGTACATGCCTTTGGGCAGTATCTCTCCAATCTTCCAAAATATAACATCGTTTTTTGCGTCGCCGGTAAATTCAAAATTTTTAGTGGCCGAGTATGCTATTTCTTTATTTTCAAAAGTGAATACATTGTTTGGACTTTTTGTAAGTACTTCGCCATCAGGGCGTGTAATTCTTAAGTATATTGTTTTGTCGCCAGGCTGAGCTGTAACGTTTTTAGATACTGTGTAACTGAATTGCAAGTTGGCTGTTTGTGTAAACCAACCAGTTTTTTTGCCTTTGCTGTTAAGCGGTGTCATGCTGAAATTGGTAACTTCCATGATAGAAGCTCTGTTTACAACCTGATTGAGTGATTCTTTATCTTTGGACAACTGTTGTACGGTTTCCGTTGCAGCCTGATATTTTTTATG
>Ga0302285_10000763_pt1 | contig 17725 bp, 33 predicted proteins | sample III_Fen_E2_2_FD_200455 | JGI IMG/M metagenome (GOLD analysis project Ga0302285, IMG submission 200455) | Peat permafrost microbial communities from Stordalen Mire near Abisko, Sweden - III_Fen_E2_2 | ecosystem: Environmental > Terrestrial > Soil > Wetlands > Permafrost | place: Sweden: Abisko... | reverse complement strand
GCCCCCCTCGGGGAGTGACAATAAAAACAATTTAAAATTTAGAAATCATGGGTTTATTATCAATGAGTAAAATCAATCAGCTTTTCGGTGCTAAGATGCCGATAGCTAACGTTTCTGGTTCAGTAGATGGTAGCAACCATATGGATCTTACTGAAGGTGAATCATTTGTGTTGACCGATAAAGAAGTCGCTGATGGTGGTAACTTTATCTGCCGCGAAGGTAAACGTAAGATCAATGGCATTGAACGAGATGTTCAGACCGTTGGTTGGTTGAGCCCTACACAGAAATTCGTAGCCTTAGGTTCTTTGTACAAGAAGAATCATGCCGGTAATACGAATCCTGCAAACGTAGGCGTACCAGCAACATCCGTGAATCGTGCCGACATTCTTCCACTACTCTTCGGTAAAACTCTTACTGTAGGAGCACGTGAAGATATCAGCGTCTCTACGTTCCGTCCTACAGAAGGCGAACCAAAAGAACGTCCAGGTACATGGTACAAATTTACTATCGCATAAGCGAAGTAAGTGCACACAAGTAAACCCTAACGGGTTTACTTTTGCGTGTGTATTTAAGGACTCATCTATTTTATTATCGCAAATTTATGGAATCAGATTATATTAGAAAGGATGGGAGAATTTTTGGCCCTGTGTCATTAACCCAGACTATTAAATCTTCCATCATTCAGATGAGTGAGGGTTGGCTAACATTAGCTAATTTCCCCTCTCAAGTATGGTATAATCAATTTCCAAATTTATACTCATTGATAGGCATTGAGATGTATTTCTTAGTGTGTGAATATGAGCCAGGTAAGTGGAAGCTTGCTTATTATCATAAACTCGAAGACCAGAATCCATCTGGATAAACTAATCCATCAACTCTAGAAGCATAGTGTGGAAACTATGTGGGGTAATGAGTTTGATTGTAGTGAGTTAAAGTTTTTACGTGTCTTAAACGTAACGTTCTTTGCATAACATAAACTCCGGTGGCCAAGGCTTCTGGAGTTTTTAAAATGATGTGAGACAAGTGATTACGGTTGCACCCTCTCACTCTCCGTTATCCCCATTTCCCCAAATTCCTTTTTATTTATTTTTTTCACATAGAAGAATGCACAAAAATCAATTCTTCCCACCTATGTCTCCTCCATCTTTACAATTTGATGGTAAAAATCCCCTGAATGTACCCACCTTGTCGTGGTTCTGGGGCTTAGTATTCCTATCCGCCGGTTATTATTACCGACGTGGAATCAACTAACGGGTATAATACTGCTTATATGAAATGTTGGACTGGTATACATCAAGTCCCGAAAAGGCTCTAAGCAGTATTTAAAATTCAAAAAGATATTTGTGGGCAATAATGCATGCAATACAGTCTTGGAGAATTCTATGTAATGAAAAGTAGAGGACTAATTACCCTCAACGACCGTACTTCAACGGAATACATTATCGTCGATATTGTATAAATGAAGTAATCCTCCTCTTAAAGTTCAAGGGATGAAGGAGATTTAACCCATCTACTTATGTGCGCACATTAAGTAGTTTGAGCCAACACAGTCTGTAGAGTGTTGATGAGCAATAGTGAACCGTAAAACGAAGAATCGTTCCGGTATCACAACCTCAGTATAAATACAGTTACGCATAGACGTATTCGTATGACTTGCATTGAGGGATACTATTATTCGTTGGAAGTTAACGTAAACTTTCCATCTGAAGTCCGGATGGTAACAAGGGCACTATCAAAAGAAATTCCCAGTGAAGAGATTAGTTTGTGCTAATCCGCTCCTGGGGATTTTTAACTCTTAAAAGTTCGGAGTATAAAAAGAAGAATCGGAGTGCTAGTATATATGTTGAAATACATTTAAAGCTCAAACTCAAAACTTATTATCATGAAAACACCTGAATATTTTACAGAGAGAATTACAGAAATCTTAGCAGGAAGTACTCATAGAATTCAGCATTTTACAACTAAACTGCGTCTTATTGAATCCGTGGAAAATATCTATTCTCATATAGCAGAATTAGATATGTTGATTGATTTATTGAAGACTGGATTAGGAGGTTATATGAAGGAATACTATCCAGAAATTGAAGCTGATACTTTATTTTGTGCTGAAATTGCAGAAAATACAAGATACAATCATTATCACAATGAGAAAGCCTTCAATATATATGATGCTCTTATTCTCTGTGATATCAAAAAGAGAGAATTCAAAAAGATATACTTTTAAAAACATTGAGTTTCCGAAAAGCATTAGCTTAGTAGGAAGCTTAACTTTTAATGTGTGAGAACATCATTGTAGGGTGCTTGTAAGACAGTGTACCGCATGAAGTGTAAGAGTCAATGAGTTCTTAAGTAAGCTTATTGATGCTCAAGTCCAAACAGCACACATTTGATACACCACAATTATTGTAAGTCGGGAAATAGTTTACGTCCTCGATAAATGGGAGAAAAACAAGACTTACCTAGCCAAGCAAAATATAGTTGTGATGTATTTAATTTTAAACTTTAAAGTCTATAAAATATGTTTGAAAAATTAATTGACCGTCTAAAAGGTATACCAGAAAAATCCATAAGACATGAGCTTTATAAAATAGCTCTAGTATCGTTTACTACACACCCATATTATATAAGGGGCTTATGTAGAACTCTGATGGAAGCCATTGAGTCTGACCCTGAATGGTATAATCTTCCAACTCCTTATTCTCATATGAGAAAGTATCCTGAAATTTACAAGCACAAACCAAAAAACAGTGATTCTTATTGGTTTAACCCAAATGATAAAGAAACTCGTATTAACATTTTAACTCAAGCAATTGAGGAAACAAAATCTTAGTTATGGAACAAACAGAATTTCAAGTAAAAGTTGTGGGAAATGCAGAAATGAAACCAAAATTTCCTTGTTTAATGATCTCTGATAATGGCTCAATAGTATTAATGAGCATGCAATGTAGAGGGACTTTATTAGTAGACCCAAAACAAAATGGCTGTATTGGTCGCTATGCTGAATCATGGAATATGGATGTTTTTAATCCATTTGAAGGAGAGTTAATTCTTTCTAATAAGAAAATTCTTTAACCATGCCAACTAAATGTGTTATAATGGAATCTGGTACTTCAAAAACCTTAGAACCAGTTAAATTTGTAAAATCCCTTAAAGAAGATAGTTTCTTTAGAGACACTGAATCTAAACCTTATGACTATGAAGTAATCACATTAATAGTTAAAGACTATAATGAATATCATCATGATATAATGTTTGCTTTCAATGAGGGACATAGAGAACTAGGAATTCTATTTTTAGGATTCTGGAATGATGGTTTTGTAGACCACAAATAAACAACTTAAGGAGATTCTTCTCCTTCATTTTTAAACGTAAAATTAAACGCTTATGTCATTTCAACAGTTTAAATTAGAATTGCAGGAGAACGTCAAAAAAATCCTTAAAGAGCAAACACATCTCTTTGTTACTAACGTTTCAAAGGATGAGATTTGGGATACTTATTTGAGTTCATTTCCTGAGGAATCTCGTCAAGAGCACAACTGTAACAGTTGCAGACAGTTCTTGAAACCATATGCAAACCTGGTTGTTATTCAACCTGATTTCTCTATGAAATCCATCTGGGATTTTGAGTCAACAACTCCTATTTTTAAAGAAGTGGGAGCAGCTTTAAACAAGCTTGTTACCTCTAAACCGATCAATAATGTATTTGTTACTAAGTTTTTAAAGCTTGGAACAGATTTCAATTTTGAACAGGTTGAAGGAGGAGAAAATATCAAATGGGAACATTTTCACGTGGTATTACCAAGTGTATTTCTTACCCGTTCATCTGACTCAGAAGAGGCCATCATGGGCCAATTGAGAGCTTCTAAGGAAGTTTTCAAACGTAGTCTTGATGAAATAACTCTTGATGCCGTCAACACAGTATTGGAGCTTATATCACAAAATTCTCTCTACAGAGGAATCGAATCAAAAGGAGTTTGTGATGCATTTCTTTTACTTAAAAAGGAATATGATAAAATCCCTGCTGATAAAAAAGAAAATTATGCATGGAAAACCTCCATACTGAATTCTGGTGCAATCACACGTATACGCAATAGTTCAATAGGAACTTTACTCACTGATATTTCAGAGGGAAAAGAACTTGACCATGCTGTAAGATCATTTGAATCTATCATGGCTCCTGCTAATTACAAAAGGCCCACAGCCATAGTAACTGCATCCATGGTTAAAGATGCTCAAAAACAACTTGAAGAACTTGGTATGACTGAGTCTTTAGGTAGGCGTTATGCTACACCTGAGGATATTAAGGTAAACAACGTGCTTTTCATTGATAGGAGTATTAAACCTGTTAAAGGTGTATTTGATTCTCTTGTTGATGATGCTCTTGTAAACCCTAAAAAGTTAACAAAGGTTGAGGAAGTATCTCTTGAGGATTTTATCACCAAAATTGTGCCAACTGCCACATCAATTGAGTTTCTCCTTGAAAATAAACATGGAGGAAATCTTGTTTCTCTTATTGCACCAAAATCACCGGAAGCTCCATCTTTGTTTAAGTGGCCCAATAACTTCTCATGGAGTTACACAGGTAATGTAGCAGATTCTATCAAGGAAAATGTTAAAGCTGCTGGTGGTAAAGTAGATGGAGTATTACGTTTTTCAATCCAATGGAATGAATCAGGTAACAACAACATCGATTTTGATGCACATTGTCTTGAGCCTAATGGTAATGAAATTTATTATGGCAGAAAACAATCTGCACGTAGTAAAGGAGAGCTGGATGTTGACATCATCAGTCCAAATGGCGAAATTGCTGTGGAGAATATTACTTGGTCGAGTAAAACAAACATGCTTGAGGGTAAATACAAATTCTTTGTCAACAATTATTCCGGAAATAGAAGTCGTGAAGGCTTTACTGCCGAGATTGAATACGAGGGAGAAGTTTTCTCTTATGAGTATCCAAAAGCTTTAAACGGAAGACAAGACGTTACTGTTTGTGAATTAACCTTCTCAAAAGATCTTGGTATAACAATTACCAAATCTTTGCCAGCTGGTGAAGGAACAATAACCTCAAGGAAACTATGGGGAATTGATACCAACAAGTTCCAAAAGGTCACAATGTTAACATCTTCTCCTAATTTCTGGGATGACTCAGCAATTGGCAACAAACACTTTTTCTTTATCTTGGATAAATGTACAAACTCAGAGGAATCTCGTGGTTTTTACAATGAATTCTTGAGGGAAGATTTGTTGAAACAAAAACGTGTGTTCGAGGCTCTTGGTGATAAACTGAAAGTAGAGCACTCACCTGTTCAGTTAAGTGGTGTTGGATTTTCCATTACTACTAAAGCTCAAATCATTTGTAAAGTAACCGGTTCTTTTGCTAGAACCATAAAAATCAATATCTAATGTTTGAAAAAGCACTAAAATCACATTTAAGGTTTAAGACCACAAAAGGTCTTATCACCACAGAAGATTTATTTGATTTAGATCTCATAAGCAAAAATGGTGAAGCTGACCTTGATTCCTTGGCAAAAGCTCTTAACAAAGAAGTTAAGGAAGCCGGAGAAGAAAGCTTTGTTAAAACTAAAACTAAAGTTAATGCACTTGCTGAGCTTAAGTTTGAAATTGTTAAACATGTCATCAAGATAAAACTTGAAGAAGCAGATGCTAAGAAACTTCTCTTAGAAAAGAAAGCAAACAGTCAAAAGATTATGGCACTTATTTCCCAGAAGAAAGACGAGGCTCTTAGTAGTAAGAGTCTTGAAGAACTGGAAAAATTGCTCGCAGAGTCTTAAAAACAAAACAACAACAATATTAATTGCTTGTAAACATTAACCATAAATAGGTAAGTGTTCGATCCACTTCCACTAGTAAAATAGGGTCCGTTAAGGCGGAAGGTTTGTTTACAAGCAATTTTTTTAGAGTGCATAAACTTTAATGTTTAGGTCAGAAATGGTTTAGGTCTATAAGACGCTTAAACTCTAATAATACATTGAGTTTCCAAAGGGTCTTCGGACCTGGCGGAAGCTTTAAACTATTTAAACTCAATTCTCATGAAACTATCTTTATTTTTTACTGCTTTAATTTATTTAGCATTTGCCAATGGAGCTCGTTCTTATGATCCAATGACTTGGTCAGTAGAGGCCATTTTTTGCTGTACATGTATAATACTTCTTATTTGGGCAGGTTATGCTGGTATTAATTATTTAGAACCCCCTAAACATAACTAAGTTATGAAAAAAGATTTATTACTTAAAGCAATTCAGCAACTTATTGATACTTATGCTGATAATTGTATTCAACACTCTGCTTTTGCATGTCCACTTTGTAGATTATTTTATTTTACAGAAGATCTACAAACAAGATGTAAAGGGTGTCCAAACACATCCTTTATTGATTTAGAAGGAATTTCTATGCCTTGTGTAAAACGAGGTCAAAGATTTGTATATTTAGATTATTTAGAACAATTTAATAACACAAGTCTCTCAAAATTCTGGGAAGCTGTACACATTTTTCTCTCTGAGCAAACAGAAGAAGATGTAGAAGAAATGGGTATAATTTTAAAAGTGCAAATTCATAACATTGCTAAACATTACAATCGATGACTTTTACCATAACTCCTATAGCAATCATCATAATTGTTATAGTAATACATACTACTGTCCAGCATTATATTAACTGGTTATTTAGGACAATAGATAAGGTAAAAGATCGTAGTGATCGTTCTCTACAAAGTGCATTTATGGTGTGGATGACTCTCTCTGAAATAGTTGGAGTAATTTTAATTCTTAATAGTTTAATAAAATGATGACAATACCTATTTTTTGGGTAGTATTACTCATAGTAATAATACACACAATTTTACAGCATTTACTAAATTGGGCATCAAGACGATGCACTGAAGAAGGAGAAGTTTTTCTCGCATGTATTGGTTGGGTATTAGAAGTTATATTACTTATTGTAGTTTTGGCCAAATGTCTACCTATTTAATTCCAGGAGAAAAAGTACATTTTTGTCCTAAACCAGAACATTTTGTACAGATGAAAGAGAACGGAATAATACATTCCGTTCATCCTAATCCATTTAAACGTTATGTGGTATTTTATTCTCCTAAAGGATGGGATCATTATTTAGAAGAAAAACCGCAGGAAATGTTTCTTGAATATTTAAAACCCGGTTGGGTTGAATTACACACAAACTAATGAGAAAATTCACTTTCATATTTATGATTGTTATAGGTTTTGGAGTTTTATTTTTGGGTAAAGGAAATTTTAGATTTCTTTTAGCAGCAATAGACTTTTTAGTAGCTTATATCATCTATCGTTTAATAAGAAATAGAGAATAATACGAACCATGTTTCGTATTCTCAAAATCCCTGGTATTTATATTGGGGATTTCCAACGTATAAGGCAATCTCATACATTGTTTTATAAAAAACTAAACAATCCAAAGTTGTTGATGGCACAGGGTTCCTGTAATGTATCGGCATAATGTGAGGACAACATCCCATTATCTGAGCATCACAGGTTTATGTGTAAAACACAAATTAATACTATGAGAAAATTAACAGGAAACTGGTATTTACAGAAAGGATTCTGGGGATACAAAGTAATGGTAGAAGTTATTAAAACTGATACTTGCATGGAAGACTTTTCACAAAGTCCTGAATACACTGTTTATGAAAAAGCTAGACCTAGTGATTTCATTGAATTAAAAATACCTGTAGCGTAAAACTATAATTATTTAAAATTCATTATTAAGTTATTAAAAATTCTAAAACTAAAAACGTAAGTTATGTTAAAGAAATGCAAAGTTGTTATGCTTCCAACTAATCAAAAAGCAATTGCCCCTATTATATTAGGAGTAAATTTTAAGGTAAATGTACCTGGTTTCTTTAGAGGAACTGGATTTCATCTTTATATCACTTCCTTGGAAGTAATTAAAGAAGGTGATTACTTCTTAGGTTTAGGAGATGGAGAATTATTCGTACATCAAAGAATTAAAGTTGGTGGATATCCTCCTAGAGTATATGAGGAAGATAGAAAAATTATTGCTACTACTAATCCTAAGTTAGAACTTCCTGAACCATCTCAAAAATTCATTAAGAAGTTTGTTGAATCTTATAATTCAGATAATATTATTACTGAATGTGTTGTTGAATTTGAACCAATTGGTAAAATGAAATCTAGTGGTTTAGAAATTCCTATTACTGAAATTTTAAAAGTAAATCCAAAAGATAACACCATAACCATTAAAAAGGTTAAGGACTCTTGGACTCGTGAAGAACATATCAAACAACTTAAACAGATTGTTTCTGAGGCTATAAGTTATCCGGAACATTTTGTCACAGGTATTTGTTTTGATAATACATTGTTTAACAACTGGATTGATAAAAATCTTTAAAATTATCTAAAATGTTAAATCAAACCACAGTTATGCATATGGGAAATAATTCTCATATTGTGTCCTTTAATACTCCTTGTACAGGAATTTTGCAAAGAAGTAATCCTAACAGTATATTTATTAGGTTTCAGCAAGATTCTATTATGGAGAAATGTATTTTTCCTAGTAATGGAAGTGTACCTTATGCTACAAAATTTGAATACGGTTCACCCGGTTATGACAAATACAAAAGTTCTGATGGTAAAGTAGAGGTAACTGTATTACAAATTTTACTTTTTGGTGATAATCAATACTTAGTAGAAGTTATTGAACTAAAATATTTAGTAGAATCTAAATTATAATTAAACTCAAATAAAAAATGAAAAAGCTTATTCTTTTTATTCTTTTAGGACTTTTTATGTCCTCTTGTGTCAGTATGCATCCATATGCAAAAAGAAACAAACTAGTGGATGCAAATTCACACCGCGGTTGCTACGTTCATAATCGTTACAGCAGATAATTCAAATGTTTATGTTTTTCTATTTCTGCGTAATAGTTTTCTCAACTATTATAATCAACATGGAAATTAAATTTCCAAAGTATCCTTACATAGTAGAAATATTATTAATGGGTGTCATTAAAATTAGTGCATATTATTGCATTATAGTAGCTGCATGTTTAATTGGTACAAGAATAATATCATGGAAATTATAAACGAATTACAAGAAAAAGGGTTGGATTATCCAGCTCTTTTCTTAGTTATCATCATTATAATTAATTTCTTATCATAATGGAAACAAAGATTGGTCTTGATTTTAAACTATCAATGATAGTTTTAGCTATAATGATAGCATTTCTTATTTATATAGGAGATATTGCTGCTCATCTAGTAGCATGTATTTATTTTATTCTTGGTACTACAATTTGCATATTAGTAGATCGTCATATTAAAGAAGAACTTAAATATCTTAAACAGAAAGATTTTTACAAAATAGTGCAGTGTATCAATTCCTGTAAAACTATGGAACATACAAGAGGATGTAGTCGAATGATAGATTTTTTTATGGTTAAACATGAAATCAAAAATCTAGGTTACGGATCTAAAGATTGCAATTTGTTATATAAATGTTTGAGAAAAAAAGTACAAACTATAAAATTATAATTCTATGTTGATTTCTTTGAATAGTATTGAAAGAGAAGATGAAAAGTTTTCTCCTAAAGGTAAAAAATCATGGGAAAATTCTCCTAAAAAACAACAAGTTCCTGCTGACTTCTATAATAAGCCCTTAAGAAGCGAAAAAAGAGTTCAGGAAAGAAGAAATAAGTATATTTGAAAATATTCCGCAAGGAATGGTCCCGCGAGGACCCTGGGTGTAATTCAAACTTTTGCTAACGACCTTTTAGCATTAGCCGTCATAGTCGGCCTTATTTAAAACAAGTGGTGTGGAATGAGATATTGGTTTGCAGCTTTGTCTTAAATTTCCACACCTCCTTTCTTATAATAATTGAACAATGGAAGTAAATATGGACATTCTAGAGCTTAAAGCTTTAGAGAAAAAAATAGCTGATCTTACAGCTGAAAAAGCTGAGTTAATCAGCAGAGAAAAACAAGTGGTTGTTTATCACAAATATTTTAATGGCAGATTAAAACTAAATAGTGGAGCTAAATCTGGCCAAAATATACAAATTACTGGATACAGACGTGTTCATGATTATGGTCCATTTAGAGGGATACATGACTCAATGGATTACTTTAGCGATAATTTTGATGTAGCAGATGCTATTAGACAAGGTTGGTTAACAATCGATCTTTCAGAGAATACCACAAAAACAACTAAAGATTATGAAAATCTCTCTGAAATAGTCAAAGATATACATGAAGAAGAAAAACTTGCTGTACAAGAAGAACTTCTTAAAGCACAATTACGTGCATCACAAGCTGAACAATATTCAGCAACTGTTGATGATAAATGTACAAAGCAAATACTTGAACTTAAAGCTATCCAAAAAAAAGGAATAGATGATCTTCTTGCAAGTCGACAAAAAGAAATTGATGAAGATAAGAGAGTCTTAGATGCACTTATTGCTACGAAAAATGCAGCATATGAAGCATTAAGTCAAAAATTCGAAGATTTTAAAACAGATAAACAACGCTTAACACTTGAACAGCAATTAGCTGAAGTTATTGCTGAATTAAAAGCTGAGAAAGCAAAACCTTGGTATAAAAAACTCTTTAAATAAACTCATATGAAAGTAGCAATTGTTGGAAATTCATCAGTAAGAATGATGAGTTACATAAGTTCTAGATTTGTAGGACAGCATGTAGAAATTATAGATGCAGGTAAACCACATCTTGAAATGGCACAGCAAATACAAGAGACTATTAAAGAGCATCCTGGTGCTATTTTAATAATTGAGGGTACTGCACAACCTATGTTAGATGAAATGGTTAATTCTTTAGAAGAAGACACCTCATTTAAGATTACTAATTATAAGTTGGATTATCCTGATATTGCTACAATCAAAAAAGAAAAGTCTTACTCTAAATATCAAAAAGGAAGAGACAAAAGAAATAAGTAATGTTTAACTCAGGTCTTAGTTATCTAGGGCAGGAAGGCAACGTTACTTTAAAACATTGCATAACCTGTGCAAATATGATCATGAATGATTGAGCTTATACTGTTTCGCACGATAAAACAGTCGGCGTTTACAACTTTAGCTGGAATAAAGTTGTTTCCTTAGCTATAAGGGGAGAGTAGGTTGAGGAACTTACAAATACATTAAACACTACACATCGATAGTCTAGACCGATACATATGTGTGGTGTTTTTAAAATATAACTGTAGTGAAATAATTGTTACCAGGCATGCTAATTACAATTAAAAGGTGTCGAACCCTTTCTGCAGTTTAAAATATAACTTCTATTTTATAACATAAACTTAAACTCTATTGAAAGATATAATATTAAGAAAGATCTAGGCATAGATCGTTGTGTATATAAAAACACTTGAGGATTATGCAAGTCCCTCGAAATGTACGTTTAAAGTGTTCCCAGGCATGGGAGAGAAGTTTTTAAAATATTAATTAGTGATGCCAGCATGGAAACCATCGGAATATCTGCACATTTGGATACAGCATGTTGAGGGCATAATGGTAGATTAATTCAGCTAATTTGAAATGAAATTTACAAACCAATAAATAAAAAGAAAGATGAAAAAGTTAATTTTAGTTTTAATGTTATTCGTTGTGAGCTTTATAGCTCAAGCACAAGATTCTACTCTTGTGACAAACACAAACACAGAAAAGTTAATTGATAAGTATTCTGCTAAATTAGAAGCAAGTATTGTTTCTTTAGCTGATACTTTAAAACAACCTGCTGAACATGTTTACAAAATACTTATAAAACAGCAAGTAATTATTTCTTACGAGCTTTTACTTATATTATTATTTGCGATTTTATTCGGAATGACTGCTTTAATCTTTAGTAAAGGTTCAAAATGGGGAGATAGAGACTATTACAATAATCGAGATCCAAAAACTCCTTTTTGGATAGGCTATGCCTGGAATATAAAAGCCACTTTCACTCTAATCTTTGGATTACTTTCCTTGCTTTTTCTGTTGATATCTATATTAACCATGAACAGAACATTTTCTGGTTTTCTTAATCCAGAATATGGAGCAATTAAAGATATAATGAAAATGCTATAAAAATTTAAACAACTGACAAAAGAGGTAGAGGATGAGTGTAAATAATCGCAAAACCTTGGGACCAAGTGGGGACCTGTTACAAGGGAAGTGCCTGCAGTAACTTTCGGGATGGCCATTCTAGTTAGTTATATCCAAGTCAGTTGTTTTTTTTACAATACAAAAAGAACGTGGTAAGCTGCGATAAGCTATAGGAAGTGGGATGCACACATTAGTGACCTATAGATTTTCTTTTTACAAAATAAACTCTCAATTTTAAACGATAATGGTAAATCACTGATGAAGGTTAGGCTGGATTCCCATGAAGATGTGATTATTAAAGAGGAGAGTTTCAAAAATGCGTAGATAGCTCAATTGGTAGAGCTCCGGAAACGGAAGATGTGGTTCAATTCCACTAAGCGCTCAATAATAAGTTCTTTCACCCCAAACGCTGAGTGCGTGGTCAACAATAGCCTGATCAGCTATCGAACAGACTTTGAAAGAATGGAATCTCAGTTGGATACTAGAATTGTAGATAAAACACGCGCGTGTTCCTAAGAGACTAGTGGATTAAACAGTTCAACCAAGTGTGTTTTAGCTCAGGCGGATAGAGCACCGGGTATCCCGGAGGTCATGGGTTCGAGCCCCATATACATGCCTATAATTTTTAGATAATTATTAACAATTAAATTTAGATCAATGAAAAACTTTGGTATTACAGTTTTAGTAATCTTAGGCCTTCTAGCCTTAGTATTAGTAGGAATGGGAGTGCGCTCTTGTTCTATTGCACAGAATCATGTGTATAAAAGCATGGAAAATGCTGTTATCTCATATGATGAGTATCAAGACATTTATGGTACTTGTAAACAATTAAATGCGGATCTTGGAGTTATTAAAGAAACTCCTGATAATGATCCTCAATTCAGTCAGTTTTCAAAAGCACAACGCATTAATACCATAAAGCAAAATCTTAACCGATGGATTGCTGAGTATAATGCTAAAAGTAAACATATTGACAAGAAGTGGTGGAAATCCTCCGAATTACCATATGAATTATCAACAAATCTATTTTCTAATTATTAAAATTGCATTAAATGAAAAATTTCAAATGGTTTTCAGTGTTGTTTACAGCACTTGTCTTTTTAGTATGTACAGCAGAATCCTGTGATATGGGAAATCGACCTCGAAACACTTCAGCTTTGGATGAACAAGCTCATACTGAAAACAATCAGCAAACTTTGCTTCAAAATCAGCCATTACCTACAATTACCTGGAGTATGGAAAGAGACAACTTGATTAAACTGAAAAAACTTCAGAATGACAGAGGAATCAATTTTTATATGTATATCTTTATCGAAGGAATTTCTGAACCAGTTGGTTACTACCAGGTCAATAAAGTATCCTCAGTAAATAGCCAGTTAAGCAATCCAATGCAGATTATATCAGGACATCTTTCAAATAATGATTTACCGGCCGGAACTATAGCAGTAATTGATAGTCCATCAGAAGATGGTAGTTATGGAACAAATGGAGACGCAGTCTTTGGGTTTACACCTGAAGGAATATGTATTCAAACAAATATGCATTATATAACAGCATCAGTTCCATTAAATTTTACACATCCTGTCAATCGCCTGGCAATCATAAATACAGAAGAAGCAAAAACAATACTCGCCGCTACAAAGAAAGCGATGCAATAAGAAAAATAAAGGAATCCTCGTAGCTCAGGTGGTGGAGTGTCATCCGGATGAAGGTCAGTGGTTCGAGTCCACTCGGGGAAACAAATTTTAATTTAAAACAAAATGAAAAAATTAATCAGTCTTTTAGTAATTATCATAATGACAACGTCCCTGTCTTTTGGGCAAACTGTAAAATTGAAGGGAACTTCATTTTCTTTAAAAGTAGGTGATAAAGCATGGACAACTACTACTGCTTGCTCAATTATAATTGTTTTTAATTTTGATGAGAAAGATTTAACTATCTATTCTGCAGAACCACAACAGTATGATTTAGTACAGTATTTAGGAAAGACTACTGATAAAGATGGTGATGAAATAACAGGTTTTGTTGCTATTGATAAAAAAGGAATAAAATGTAACATCCGATGGATGAAATTAAATAGTCAAGGAGGAAGACTACAAGTATATGTGCAGTACAATGATGTCTCCTGGTTGTACAATATGAACCTTTTAAAATAAACAAATGGAGTTATCAAAACGCCAAGAAAGGAAAGCCGAAAGGGCTTCCAAAAAGGATAAAAACGGCATCTCAATGATGTTTTCTCGTCCAGTACGTAGAGGAATGCAACGTTTAAATCGCAGAATGTCTCAGTATGAGGCAGCTCCCATTAATAAGGAGTCTGGGCATCAACATACGAGGCCTGGTAAAATGGAGTGCTATTAAACCATGAATATTGCGTATTACTTAGGCAAACTACCATTTACTTATAGATCTATGGCTTTTGAAAGAGTTACTAATTTGAATGAAGAAGTAAACTCTATATCAGAAGCTTTATGTAAAGGATGGGATTGGAAAGATGAGGAATACTATTTTTGGGATAAATTATCAGAGCATTACTTATTAGGAACACCTGTTGTAGAATTAGAATCAAAACTTATTTGGCCACAACCATGAAAGCAGTTAAGGATTACATTAGAAAATTGCCCACTAGGCATAGGAATTTAGCCAGACAATTTATGTTTGCTCCTGAACTTATGGTAGATTCTATGAGTGATGCATTACGATATGGTTGTAAATTTACAGAAAAAGACAAATACTTTTGGCTAGATGTCTCTGATCATTATTTATTAGGAGATCCTATGCCTGCAGTACCTAGAAGAAAAGTAAAAATTTCCTTTGTTCATGGAGATGGCAGTGTTAATAGTCCATTTTGGCAAGATGGAGAATGGGAAAATTTAAAAGAATATTAAAATTAATTATCATGTTTAAACCAATTGCACGAGAACAACTTGAAGTAGGTCAGACCTACTTTGATGGACCTTATGAGCATTCAATTGCTCTACAACTTTTAGAAAAAACACCTAGGTGGATTTATTTAAAATATATCTCGGGTGGTAATATTTATGGTAATTATGAGAATGATAGGATTCCTTTTAATTCACAAGGAAATCCTTTCTATAAAAAAGACTAATATATGGAGTGCTAAAAGTTAAACCTTAGGGGGAAATGTAAATCAGTGCTTGAATGTCAGGAAAAGACCTGTCTGTATGAAGTATATTAACTTGCCGACCAACAAGTATAAATAAGCTGGACCCATGGATCTGTTAGTTCATCGGTAAGATTGAGAGAAGCTTGTATTCTTTTGGTAAATATTAAGTTTAACACGGTTCTTAGATACTCATAAAATCTAAGGATTATTATTCGATCTCTCGAATATGGCTTCCCGTACTAGGAGGTGTGCAGAGATTATGTGATTGAGGAAGCAAATTTCTATATGACAGGCATGTCTTGTGAAATTTCCAAGAAAGAGGCCTTTAGTGAAATTGGTACAAGTTCTACATAAACAACTAAAGGAAATATAGGGGCACCATATTATATCTAATATACAATACATTAAATGGACATTACTAAGAGGTGTAGATCTTAATGATGTCCATTTTTAATTTAAACAATTTAAAAGTAAACAAAATGAAAACTTTTCTATTATCTATTGTTTTATGTATTTCTATTTCTGTTTCAGGACAGAATGTTGTAAAAAACTTGACTCAATGGAACTTAGATAGTTTCATTGTAACTTGTTTAGAAGATTTAAAAGTTGATAGCTGTTTTATAGTTATTCAACCAATTAAAGGACTTGCTTATGGCAAGTACGATGCATTAACTCGTAATGCTGGAGGAGTTTATACAATCCAAATGTCTAATTACATGAATTATACACAAACACTTCTTACTATTGCACATGAATTAGTTCATGTTAAACAGTTAAGCAGTGGTGTACTTATAGTAAAAGACAATGGAGACGTTATTTTTCATGGTAAAACTTATAAGACCAATGAAAATACCCACTATTCAGATGCTCAAGAAATTGAAGCAAGAATAATGGGCACTCAATTATATGAGAAATATAAACCTCTCTTAGTATATTAATAACCTAATTGGAAATCTACCACGTCACCGTAAGTTAAGGTGAATGGTAGAGTTCCAGAAGTTCCCCAAGTATCACCTGGAATAAACTCTACAGTAACACCTAAGGAATTCCAAGCACCACCATTTTTACGTGCATACAATTGTAAGTATGTAGAAATATCTCCATTACCATTACCATCGCTGTCAATACCATTGTAATTTACAATATAAGTATGAGCACCTTGTTGAATGGAAGCTGCTCCTCTTAATAGAGACCAGTAAGGATTATCTGTTCTTACAGAATCACTTAAATTATTAGAACCTATTGTAGCATAACCATAATACTTAATCACCACATTATAATCTGCTAAAGCAGGTATCGGTGCTAATTGAGAATCTGTGTTATCTGCAAAGTATAACTTAACTGTTAAGGTTTTATCATAATTATAAGATGTTGTATTAATGTCTGCATAAAGATTTTGTTGTACATGCAAATAATCTGATCCGACTGCAACTGAATTAGATGCAAGAACAGAACCACTATCCATAATATCACATTTTATTTTAACTATACTTCCTAAAATACCTTTATAATCAATTTCTCCTAAATAAAAATATGAGGCAATTTGAACAAAATTATTTCCTTCATAATGAACAATATTAAGGGGTTTATAAGACCAGAAAGGAGGAGTTGCTGCATGATTATAACAAGCAAAACTACCCAAAGAATAAGGAGCACTTACTGTATGTGCAAAAGCACTACCAGTATAATACCAGTGTCTAGGTGAACACCAACTCCATACATTTACATTACCTGAGGTACACAATCCGCCAACTGCGGTTGATCCTGAACCTAATACATTTTTAACTCTTGTGACTGTTATATTTGTACAGTCTACATTAGTACCACTAACTACCATATCGGAAGTTGCTGATGCTCTATTTTTTATATCCGTTGCTGAAAAGCCGGCATATGCTGCTATTAATTTACCCATATATATTATTTTAAAACACAAATATAATCAAAAATCTTTTAAAAATCAACATAATGAAACAACAATCTGTTGAAAGTTATTTTAAAGAATTACCAGATGGATATAGAGAGTTAGCATTAGCCTCAATGAATAAGGATGGAAATAGTATAATTGATTCTATGGAAGGTGCTATTATGGAGGGAATACATTGGCGCTATGCTTACCCACAAGGAGACTTTTGGAGTGAAGTTCACAAATATTATAGGGACAAAATACTAGGTGTTAAATTACCTCCTTTACCTGCACCTACTACTATGAAAAAGAAAACTAATATTGGTTTTCTTAATAAATTACCGAGAGGATACAGAGAAAGAGCTCTTAGAGCTTATTGGAAGAATAAAGGACATATTGAAATTGTTGATGATTTATTATCAGCAATAAATGACTTTATTTGGTCTCGTACTCCTGAAAAAGCTGAATTTTGGTTAGCAGTGTATAATCATTATGTAGATATTAACAATCCTTTACCACCCTTACCTAATAATACAATAGTATAATGGATGAAACTATAGGTTATTATCTTAGAAAATTACCACGTGGTT
>Ga0302285_10000762_pt1 | contig 17727 bp, 16 predicted proteins | sample III_Fen_E2_2_FD_200455 | JGI IMG/M metagenome (GOLD analysis project Ga0302285, IMG submission 200455) | Peat permafrost microbial communities from Stordalen Mire near Abisko, Sweden - III_Fen_E2_2 | ecosystem: Environmental > Terrestrial > Soil > Wetlands > Permafrost | place: Sweden: Abisko... | reverse complement strand
AAAGATACTTGGATATTGAAAAAATAAAATAGTTACGAGGGTTTAGTTACAAGTAACGAGTATGTTTTGACAATTTTTATTTAACTCGTAACTAAATCCTTGTAACTCGTAACTAAAAAAATAAATTATGCAAACACTTACCACAAAAAAAATAAATTCCGGCATTTCGTCGGCAAAGGCAAGTCGCCTTTTTTGGTTAGGCAGATATGCCGAACGTGTATACCTTACTTTGCACATGTTGCGCAAACATTTCGACATCATGATTGATGAGGATAAGGACTCATACATAGTTTTTTGTACCAAAATGGGTATTGAAAATAAGTACAGATCAGCCGAAGATTTTACCAAACGTTACTTGTTTGACCTCTCGAATCCCGAATCGGTGATAAACATGCTTGAGCGGGTGAAAGACAATGCCATGATGTTGCGTGAGGAAATTATGACCGAGACGCTTTGCTACATTGAGTTGAGCATTGCACATATGAATAAACCAGAGGTGCAAAACCGCGGAATTGAGGGACTTCAGCGGATTACTGATTATATGTTGGCATTCTGGGGATCTATAGATGAACGAATTGTCAATAATCAGATACGGCACTCCATTAAGTTTGGCAAATACCTCGAAAGTCTGGATATGCATATTCGTTTTGACTATCCATTTAATCGCATCGAGGAAATCTTTGAGCGCATGCTTCACCCTATCGAAAAAGAATGTTATATTTGTGATGAAATGACTTTAGTAACCCTAAAGCAGCATCTTACATTTGATGATTATAAGAATATCGGTGTATTGAAGCTTATAAATACCTTATTTCGAGTTTAATACTAAAAAATGATAAAACTAAAATATAGTTACAAGACCCGAATAACTTTTAGTGAAAACGTATATAAACATCATTTCTTGCTGAGATGTGCACCCAGTGTTTTTGATTTTCAGAAAATTATTGAAGAAAAATGTGTGATTTCTCCCAACGGAACAGTCACTGTGGGAAGGGATAGTTTTGGAAACCTGATTTATAATGGTTACATTGGTGATTTTCATAACTTTTTTGAATTTGAAGCAACGGGAATTGTAGAGCAGAGCTATTATTGTATAAAGGAAGAACTTAATCACTTATATCTTTATCCTTCCAAATACACCCAGCCAATGGGTAATATTCGAAGGTTGCTTGACACTGCTAAGTTGCCTGTCAATGCAACAACGCTGGAAAAAGTGGTTTTCCTGTCGGCCGAACTGCGCAAGGTTTTGGTGTACGAATCGGGTGTCACTTCCATTCAAACAACCGCCGAACAAGCATTGGAAATAGGCAAAGGTGTATGTCAGGATTTTGCCCATACATTAATTGCACTTTGCAGAGGGAATGGTATTCCGGCCCGTTACGTGAGTGGTTTTATGCAGGGCGAAGGATTTACTCACGCTTGGGTTGAATACTACGAAGAGGGAGTCTGGTATGGTTTCGATCCCACAAACGACCGCTGTATAGAAACGGGATACATAAAAATTGCTCATGGTCGCGATTATTCCGATTGCGCATTGGATAAAGGGGTTTTTACAGGTCTAGCACAGCAGAATTTAGAAGTATTTTTAAAAGTTGAAGAACTCCAGTAATGATAAAAACGATTATATCCGAAGGACTTCCGGTTGATGAGCAGTTGTTGATTCGAAAAAAAATAGTACAAAACGGCACTGGGCAAAAGCGAATTTGCATCGTTACCGGAACACATGGTGATGAACTTGAAGGTCAGTATGTTTGCTTTGAACTTATCCGCCGATTAAATGAGAATATTCAGTTTTTGGATGGAACTGTAGAGGTTTATCCGGCACTAAACCCGCTGGGAGTTGACTCTGTAACCCGCGGTATTCCGACTTTTGATCTGGACATGAACCGCATCTTTCCCGGTGACCCAAATGGCCACTTGATAGAACATACCGCTTACGAAATTATTCAGGATTTGCGTGGTGCTGATATGGTGATTGACATTCATGCCAGTAACATTTTCTTGCGCGAAATGCCGCAAGCCCGCATCAACGTAAAGATGTCCCGCAAGCTCATCCCGTATGCAAAAATGCTCAATATCGATTTTATCTGGATTCATGATGCAGCTACCGTACTGGAATCTACACTGGCTCATTCGCTGAACGTGATTAAAACCCCGACTATCGTGGTGGAAATGGGAATAGGAATGCGCATAACCCGCGACTATGGAAACAGGTTGGTAGATGGAATTTTCAATATGATGAAAAAAATGAAGATGTGGTCCGGCACTGTTTCGAAAGATATAAGTCATCCAATGCTTTCTACTACGGGTAAGGTGTGTTTTATGAATGCGGAAGCATCGGGTATTATTATTCCGTCTGTTTCACACTCCGTAGACGTAAAAAAAGGTGATTTGCTTTGCCAGATTGTTGATCCATTCGAGGGTGTGATTCTTCAGAATGTACTATCACCTGTTGATGGAACGGTTTTTACCCTGCGTACTTATCCTGTAGTTTACGAAGGTTCATTGATAGCCCGTATTTTTTCTAAAACACCTTGTCACGATTCGTTATGAAACAAGAGATATTATTCCAAATGAAGTCGCCTTACCGCGATGATTTTAAAATACAGGGATTTCGATTTGGTGAAGGAGAGAAATCTGTAGCTATAGTAGGAGCCATGCGTGGCGATGAAATTCAACAGCAATTTACCTGCTCGCAAGTGGTGAAAAACCTTATTGAACTGGAGAATGAAGGACGAATTTTGCCCGGCCATGAAATTCTTGTGATACCATCGGCCAATCATTTTTCGATGAATATCAATAAACGATTCTGGGCAATGGATAATACGGATATCAACCGGATGTTCCCGGGGTATGATAAAGGCGAAACTACGCAGCGTATAGCTTCTGCACTTTTTGAACAGGTGAGAGGCTTTAAATACGGCATACAACTGGCCAGCTTTTACATGCCTGGCGAATTTATACCGCATGTGCGGATGATGGATACGGGTTTTCAAAATACTAAACTTGCGAAAAAATTCGGATTGCCTTATGTTCTTATTCGTAAACCCAAACCCTACGATACCACGGTTTTAAATTACAATTGGCAGGTGTTTGATACGCAGGCTTTTTCTATTTACTCCGGCGATACGGATACGATTAATAAAGAATCGGCAAAAATCGCGTGGTTATCTATTCTGCGTTTTCTGAACAGCATGAAGATTATCGATAATAATATCCACGATGGGTATAATTCATGTGTTTTGTCTGATCAGGATTTGAAAACGATAAAATCAAATCAGGCCGGTATTTTGTACAGTCTGCGCGGGGCGAAAGACGAGGTCAAAGAAGGTGACTTATTGGCCAAAATCCTCGATCCGTTTACGGGAGCTGTTCGTAGCGAAATTTTTTCGCCGGTCGATGGAACCATTTTTTTTGCTCACGATAAACCTCTGATTCATCAGAATACGGTAATGTACAAAATAGTCAGGTTTTGAACCTTATAAAAAGCGATCATAAAACAGAACAAGTTCAACAGCAATTAAACTGTTGAGCTTGTTTTTCTATTTTTTTCTCCAGACACTCACTTCGCTTGTTCGTTGTTCCGATATTCGGGACGACTTCCGAAGGTTGAAAATAATATCCTTCGGTTCGCACACTATCTCAAAATTGGGGCTAAGGATATGTTGAATTCCTTCTAAAGAAGTAATAGGTTCACCATCTTGTTTGAAACCTCCGGGCCAATGTTCGCGTTTCACTTTATTTATCTCCCATTCGTAGGTAGAAGCTATTACCAGCAATCCATTATTGTTTAATCGTTCATGGATACTCTTCAAAAATAAAATAGGGCAAATCAGTTCTTCCAGCAGATTCGGCACCACTATCAGATCGTAGCCGGAGTAAATAGGTTTCAGGTTGTTGGCATTATCCTGCATAAATAGGATATTGAGCTTGTCAGCTTCGATTCCAAAATCGGAAAGTACCACATCTCGGTAGAAAACCAGCTCGCCTTCGTCCTTTGCAATATAACGGATAAAGCCTTTTTCCTGAAGCTGTATAGGCATACGGATAAACCGGGCTGACATGTCGAGTGCTGTGACTGAATCGAAATGATCGGCAAGTTCGAAAGCCAGTCTGCCAGTATCGGCATTTAAGTCCAACACCTGACTAATGGGTTTGTTTTTTGTAATTTCAACGATGAATTCGGCCAATTGGTTAGAAAAGTTTGGAGTGGACGAAAACATATCTCCCCAGTTTGCTTCGCATGAGTTGGCTATTTCTGTATCCGTTTCGTATTCATCATTGTGAATTAGCAATGGTTTTTCTGATTGCACTATACGAAATCCGGCATGTTGGTAAAAATGACGACGGAAAGCATAACGCGCATGGTGAGTTGCTTCATTGCCGGTCGAAATCCACGAACCGCCTTTTATCAGATTGTGTTTTCCGTCGAATGTAGGAGTAGAGAAATCATCGTATAGCGGATGCACCTTAAAGCCCGCGTATCCGGTGATAGGTGTCTCTGTCCATTGCCAAACATTACCGATTACATCGAAGAAATTTCCGGTTTTGAACTTGTCTACCGGACAGGGTGAAGCAAAATGTTCCAGATTTATATTGCCTGGAGCCACAGACCATTCAGTCATATCCGGAATGTTGCACACTTCTGATAACCGAATCCACTCAGCTTCCGTAGGCAATCGGTATATTTTGCCTTCGCGGGCAGTTTTCCAGTTACAAAATGCCTTAGCTTCAAGATAATTGATTTCGACGGGCCAGTTCCACGGCATGGGAATTTCTTCGGCAACCAACCTGAGCATATAGCCCGTAGTATTGCGACGCCAGAAAAGAGGCATCTCAGCTTGTTTGTAGTTACACCACTCCCATCCTTCTTTTGTCCAGTATGCTTCGGTTTTATATCCGTTGTCAGCTACAAAAGCCAGAAATTCTCCGTTGGATACGAGAAATTTGCTTGCGTAGAAATCTTCTACCTTTTCAGTATAATGCCCATATTCATTATCCCAACCATATAGTTTGTGATTACCGGGTTTTCCTAATTTCATATCGAACCCGGGAACAGGGAGAAACTCGTTTGCTGGAGCAGCACCGCTTTCGGGGCAAATATTACCGAAGAGACCGGGCACAACTTCATTTAATGGCAACTGTCGAATAAGAACGGACGATGTTTCCAAATGAATTCGTTCATGTTCTATGCCCATCAAAATGATCCAAAGCGGATCGTTCCAGCCAATAGGGATGTTCAATGGAGAGTTCAGAATCACATTCCTTACCACCTCCCTGGCTTTTTGACGATACTCTCTGACGGCATCGACAGACGGCCAGTTATAGTGTTTTTCGTTTAAATCGTCCCAGCTCATTTCATCAACTCCTATGGCAAATATTGATTCAAATTCAGGATTTATCCGATTATCAATCAGTTTGGCCAGCATAAACTTGTTGATGTAAAACACGGCCGTATGCCCAAAATAGAAGAGCAGCACATGGCGAAGTGGGTCTCCTCGATGGTAAAAAATGTCATCAGATGCTAGTTGGGTGTAAAGTTTCTCATCAATGGCCCATGTTTTTTCAAAGTATTCCAGAATCTCTCGTCGTTTATCTTCGGCATTTCCACTCTGCAAATCAATTGTTTTGGTCAATAAATCGTGCATATTCAATCCAGTTTTTTGTTTAAATATATTTTATTCATTACGAAAGTTTCTTTTCCGCCGGGTCTTTGTTTTGTTTGCTGAATGGACGCGAAAGGTTCAAATCCCATTTTTCGATAGAGGTTTAGCGCCGGAATATTTTCATCCCAAACGCGGATGACAGCATTGGTATAAAGGGACTTGTCTGCACTTTGCTCAAACCGGGTAAGGAGATCTCTTCCTATTCCCTGTCCACGATATACGGAACTAACCATTATTTCTGCCACATAAACGCATTTTTCAATTGAAATGTTTTGCACGGTTTGTTTCGGAAACAGTTCGTCCAGTGTCAAGGGGCAGCATAGCAAAGCGCCAATTATGTGGTTGTTATCAAGTGCAACTAATGCATATCCGTTTTTCAGGATAGTGTTGATATAGAGGCTTAACTCGTGTTTGGAGATATGTTGTTGGGAAATGCCCGCTGAAAAAACTTCGGAATAAAGTTCAGTTATTTCCTGTAGATAAATGGCATCATTACTTTGAATTATTTCCATAGAAAAACGTTCAAAAGATTTTTAGGTATATAATAGCTTACAAACATAAGCATTTAACGCTTACAAATCGATTTTGTTTCTAAAAAATATAAACCCATACAATAAAAATTGCATGGGTTTATATTTCTGAAGCGAGGTTTGTATTACTATGAGGAATTACTTAGGAGTCCAAACAATAGAGATGTTCGAAAAGCTAGGTACATTTGTCGGGGTTAGGCTGACAGCAGTAGGTCCTTTTGTAAAAGTAAATGTAGAGAAATTCCCAGTGCCGTTTTTGTCGGTCAGTTCCATACATACTTTATAAGTTCCATCGGTTACTACCGTGCCTGCCACATTAGTTCCATCCCACGAGCAAGTTCTTGTACCATGGTTGCTTAGAGTAGCTCCGGTCGTTGCGTTAGCCACATTTTTAGACGAATTGGAAACCCAGTTGGTCAGGTATTGAATACGGGCAGCTGCGTAAACCATAAGTGATTTTACAAAAGTTCCCGAGCTGTTCTCTATCCATATAGCCACAATGTTCCTGGGTGAATAGCTTCCTCCAGCCGAACTGGTGAGTGCACTTATTGTTAATGCACCTCCAGTATTCGTCGGTGTGGGAGTAGAAGTGTTGAACGACAATTCATTACCGTATGTTGTTCCACTAACATTTGATGCATAAGCACGCAAATAGTAGGTTGTACCGGATTGCAGTCCGGTTAAGCTACTGGTGAAACTTCCGGTACCACTACCATCGCTTGTTTTACTGTTGTTGATGGTAGGCGAGGTGGAGGTGTTCCAGCAGACTCCTCGTGCTGTTACTGGCGATCCACCATCCGAAGTTATATTTCCTCCTGCAGTGGCTGTTGATACGGTAATGGCCGTAGGTGAGGTTGTGGAAAGTATAGGTATGGCGGTTTGTGTAGTGGTTAACGATACTTCATTTCCATAACTTGTTCCGTTAGCATTCGTAGCGTAAGCCCGTACATAATATGTTGTACCTGCCAGTAAACCGGTGATGCTGCTGGTGAAACTTCCTGTTCCCGTACCATTACTTGTTTTGCTGTTGCTGACAGTTGGTCCCGAAGTAGTGCTCCAACACACTCCGCGGGCTGTTACAGCCGATCCTCCATCCGAAGTAATGTTACCACCCGAGGTGGCAGTATTAAGCATTATGGCCGAAGGGGTGGCGGTGGTAAGAGTAAGTACTGCGGTTTGTGCAGTAGTAAATGTTACTTCGTTACCGTAGCTGGTTCCATTGGCATTGGTGGCATACGCTTTCAGGTAGTATTTGGTGTTGGCTTGTAAACCGGTGACAGTACTGGTAAATGTTCCGGTTCCGGTTCCATCAGAAGTTTTACTGTTGCTGACAGTAGGGCCAGTAGTTGTGCTCCAGCAAACACCGCGGGCTGTTATCGGTGATCCTCCATCGGAAGTTATAGTGCCACCGGCAATGGCCGCTGTGGTTGCAATTCCGCTAGGGGCTGTGGTGGTAAGACTGAGCATGACGGTAAGTGGTGTGATGAATGCCACTTCGTTACCATACACAGTACCATTGGCATTTGTAGCATACGCTCTTAGGTAATAACTTGTATTTGGAGATAACCCTGTCAAGTTGCTGGTAAATGTGCCTATTCCAGTTCCATCGGTTGTTTTACTATTTGTTATCGTCGGTCCTGGAGTAGTGCTCCAACAAACTCCCCGTGCTGTAATAGCCGAACCTGCATCCGATGTAATATTGCCACCGGCCGTAGCAGTGGTTGTGCCAATTGATGTAGGGGTAGTAGTGGTAAGTGCAGGCATTTCACCTTGCAGGGTGGTGAACGACACTTCATTACCGTAGATTACACCATCGCTGTTTGAAATAAAAGCTCGCACGTAGTACTTCGTGTTAGCCGATAATCCAGTTATGTCGCTGCTGAAATCGGCTGTTACAGTCAATCCGGTAACTTTGTTGTTGTTAATTGTAGGTGATGGGCTGGTACTCCAGCAGACTCCTTCGGAAGCAACACTCACTCCTGCATCGTTTTTTATACTTCCTCCTGATGTTGCACTGGTTAAAGTTACGTTGGTTGCGGTGATAGTAGTCAGCGATGGTGAAACCTGCATAGAGTTACAACCCGCTGCAAACAATAAAATTGCCAGAGCGGATAGCAAGTTGTAAAACTGTTTTCGTTTAATTGAGTTCATATTTTATTTCTTTTTGCTTAGGAGGAATGAATTCTCTTGATCTATATTGGCAAACTCTTTTTCAATACTTTTTTTGAATGTATTCAGCTTTTCATTTAATTGTAGGTTGATTGTTTTTATCTGCAATGCCATGTATAATGCCTTTTCGTTTTTCTGTTTGGAAAGGCTCAACAGCTCTGTCAATTGCGGGAGATTGGCTGCAATTATTTTTGTACTTCTTACTGCAGAAATGTACTTATTGTACGTTCGTACACCTTCATTGAATATATCAACAGCGTTATTAAATTTTATCGTTTCTTGTTTAAGCTCTTCAACCGCAATATTTGATGTGATATAGTCTAGGATCTCATCCAGTAACTTATTTCTTGTACCGTTCTGTGTTATTCTGACTGTCTCCCGTTTCAGTTTCTCTAACGGGTTTAGTGTTGAAATTGTTTTTATTGAATCGGAGAAATTGAAATACGCATTTTTTCCTTTGTTCCCGAAATTATTCGTGTCGAACTCTTTGTATGAAACCGGATTTGACGAGAATTGCAATACAGGATCGAAAGGCATATGGGTTTTTATAAATTCATCAGGCAAAATCATAAATTCTGAATCATTGAATTGTCGCACAAATTTACCATTTGCCAGATAGCCTGCTCCCCAGGTGGCATCGATATTATAAAATTGACCGGCAATTTTCACGGCATTCCACGAATGTCCTACCAGAATCAGTTTGCCGTTTTGCCGGATATAACCATCAATAATGTAACTCTCAATGCCGACTGCATCGCAGCATGTTTTAAAAAGAGCCGAGTAGTTTGAGCAAACTCCTTTTCGACGGGCAAGTACTTCGTTTACAAGGTCGATGTTATCGGAATAGAATCCGGTTTTGTTTAGTTTAGCTACATCGTAACTAATGTTGTGGGTGATCCAGTAATAAATTGCGCGAACCTTATCTGTAGGAGATGAAAGCTTATGCGTAAGGTAGCGGGCTATTTCTTTAGGAGTTTTGAGATTGGATGGAACAGTTTCCGATTGCTTATCAATCTTACTATAGTCGGTACAATATGCTGTACCGAAAGCGAGTAGATAAAGACTAAGTAGCAGAAATCGTTTCATGTCTAAAGCTCAATTTGAAATATATGAACGGCGAAAATACGAAAATAGCATATTTCCACCCTTAAATTAAGAAGAAATATGCTATTGTTTTGTTTGTTTGATTTCCTGAATAGATTTTTAATCAGGAAATTCCATTAAGTATGCTTTTATAAAAGCGTCGATATCACCATCCATCACTCCGTTTACGTTAGAAGTCTGATAATTGGTTCGGTGATCTTTTACGCGGCGATCATCAAAGACGTAGCTGCGGATTTGCGATCCCCATTCAATTTTCTTTTTACCTGCCTCTACAACAGCTGTTGCTGCACGACGTTTTTCCAGTTCCAGTTCGTATAACTGCGATTTAAGCAAGCGGATAGCGTTGTCTTTGTTCCCAAATTGCGAACGACTTTCCGTGTTTTCAATCACAATTTCGTCGGGTTGATTAGTCACCGGATTGACAAACTTATAATGTAAGCGCACACCGGTTTCTACCTTGTTCACATTTTGCCCACCGGCTCCCGAAGATCGGAAAGTATCCCAGGACAGCATGCCGGGATTTACCTCAATTTCAATAGTATCATCCACCAATGGAACTACATAAACTGAACAAAAAGACGTCATACGTTTGCCCTGAGCATTGAAAGGTGACACGCGCACAAGGCGGTGCACACCGTTTTCGCTTTTCAGGTATCCGTAGGCCATCTCGCCTTCAATCTGCATGGTTACCGTTTTGATTCCGGCTTCTTCACCATCCAGCAAGTTGGTGATTTCACACTTGTAATCCTGGTGTTCGCACCAGCGCTGGTACATACGGAAAAGCATCGATGCCCAGTCCTGCGCTTCGGTTCCACCGGCTCCACCCACGATTTTGATGACTGCTCCCAGCTTATCTTCCTCGTGCGAAAGCATGTTTTTCATTTCGATGTTTTCGAGCAATTCCATTGCGTGACGATACGCCTCGTCCACTTCTTCTTCGCTGACTGCTTCTTCTTTGTAGAAATCAAAAGCCAACTGTAGTTCATCTGCTGCTGTTTTCACAGCATTGTAGCCTGTTACCCAGTTTTTCAGTTCTTTTACTTTGCGCATCTGAGCTTCGGCAGCTTTGGCATCGTCCCAGAAACCCGGAACCTGAGTGCGTAAATCTTCTTCTTCTATTTGGATTAATTTCGTATCGACGTCAAAGATACCTCCTCAACGCAGACTCGCGCTCCAACACATTTTTCAGTTGGTCTATCGTTATCATATTCTTTTTGGGTCTAAAGTCCAGAGTCAAATGTCCCGGGACTTGGTTTATAATTATTGGTTATTATTCGAATTAATATTGCGAGGCGAATATCTAAAAAAAGAAACCCGGTGTAAATACCATAAAAAAGCCGACTGCAAAACCAGCCAGCGTTTGTCCCGGGGTATGTGCTTTCAATTCGATGCGCGAAAGAGCCACCAGCGCCGATATGCCTAGGATGATGCCAAAAAGCCACAACGGATTGATAGCCGTGCGGTAACAAATGCCAAATATTCCACCACAGAATCCTCCCATGCCGGCAAGATGCGCACTTATTTTCCATTTGAGGTTAATAAGTGCTATGACTAAAATTGAAGCAGCAGAACCTATTGCCATAGTCACAATGAAAATTGGAAATTGCAACGTACGCCACATGAAAAGCGCCCAGAAAATGTAAGCCACAAACGAAAAAATATAGGGCACAGTACGTTCCTGTCTGTTGGAGATGAATAAGTCTTTTATGTTACCTCTTCTCATCATTAGCCAAATAGGCATTGCGGGGAAAAAACCTGTGAACAAAAAAGTGCCTATGATAGCTATCCACCGCCAGATGGCAGGTAACGGCAAGAAAATGTCCATGTTCATTAGCAGAAGCATGGCGTATGTTGGCATTAGTAGAGGTTGGAAAATGAGAGAAATTATGTTGTGAAAAGTTTTCATGCAATTATTAATTATAAATTGTCAATGATCAATTAAGCTGTTTGTCTTGAAAATTAAAGATTAATCATTTATAGTTGATCATTAATCATTAAATCAAATCTCTTTTCTCATTCTTGCCACCGGTATATTCAGTTGTTCGCGGTATTTAGCCACGGTGCGTCGAGCAATTATATAGCCTTTGGTTTTCAGTACATCGGCCAGTGCATCATCATTCCACGGTTTGCGTTTATCTTCGTTTTGAACGCACTCGAGTAGAATTTGTTTTATTTCGCGGGTAGAAACTTCTTCGCCCGAGTCGTTGGTCATAGATTCGGAGAAGAAATATTTCACCGGAAAGATCCCAAATTCGGTTTGAATGTATTTACTGTTGCTCACGCGCGAAATGGTCGAAATATCATATCCCGTACGGTCGGCAATGTCTTTCAGAATCATTGGTTTCAGATAGGTATCGTCGCCTTCGATAAAGAATTCCCGCTGAAAATCCACAATCGCCATCATGGTGGTAAGCAATGTTTGCTGACGTTGTTTAATAGCGTCGATAAACCAACGCGCGGAGTCTATCTTTTGTTTTACAAACATAACCGCATCCTTCATCTCCCTACTCTGATTTTGTTTGTTTCCGGAGTAGTCCTTAAACATATCATTGTACGTGCTGTTTACGCGCAGCTCGGGTACGTTGCTGTTGTTGAGCGATACGGTGAGCTGGTTTTCATTGTTTTCCAATATAAAATCGGGAACAATGGTGGACATGGATTTTTCCAGTATATTGCCACCCCATGCGTTTCCGGGTTTGGGATTCAGGTGAATGACTTCGCTCATTACTTTTTTCAGCATGGTGTCATCCATTTCCAATCCGCGTTGTATTTTGTCGTAGTGTTTTTTAGAGAACTCTTCGAAATATTCGTCTATCAGTCGTTTGGCCAGATGCACGGTGGGAGTTTGTTCTTTTCTTTCGAGCTGAAGCATAAGGCATTCCTGTAGGCATGTGGCGCAGACTCCGGCGGGGTCGAGCTGGCGAACCATGACGATGATGCGGTTCATTTCGGCGTCGTTGGTTTGCACGCCAGCCTGAAACACAATGTCGTCTACCATGGCTTCGGGAGTTCGTCGGAGGTAGCCTTCATCATCGATATTTCCAATCACATATTCGGTAAGCAGTCGGTCTTTTTCGGACAGTTGCAACAGGCCAACCTGATCCAGCAAGAACTCATGAAAAGTCATACCAGCCGAAAACGGGATATCTTCGTGTTTATCGTCTTTTGAGGTATTGTTGGCTTTCAGTTTATAGTCGGGGATGTCATCATCGGCCATGTATTCATCCAGGTCCAGATCATCATTATTACCGCCGTCGTCAATGCTTAAATCATCCATCTCTTCGGATTCTTTGTCGGTTTCAGCACCTTCTTCCAATGCAGGATTTTCCTCCAACTCCTGACGGATGCGCTCTTCGAGCTCCAAAGTTGGTACTTCGAGCATTTTGATAACCTGAATTTGCGCAGGCGATAGTTTTTGTTGTAATTTCTGTTGTAGTTGTTGCTTTAGCATAAATAATAATGGTTTATTGGGTCGGTAAAGACCTCCAATAAGCCGCAAAGATACGTTTTTTTTAGGAGATTATAAAGGAAAGACGCCGGGCGTTTGCAATTTTTGAGACAAAGAGACAGGGCTTTCTGATTGATTCTTTGCATCGGGTCTCGCGATTTTTAATCTCGATTCCTCCAAGACCGCGATTAAAAATCGCGAGACCCGGTGGTTAAGACATTACGAAAAAAAGACACGGATCATCAACGATCTGTGTCTTTTGTCTCAAAATAAAATCGGGTTTAGTTTTAGCGGAATGTAACCCCGAATCCGGCCGATGCAGTAGCATATTTTTGGGCTACGTATTGCGCATGGAACGATATTACGGCAAACTTCAGGCGGAAACCAAATGTGGCATTCGGCATGGTTTCGCTACCGGTTACTTTCACCGGGTCGGCCACATTTTTTATCTGCATTTTATAGCTTCCTCCGCTCAGTACAGGGTCGCCCAATGTGGGGTAATTACCGGCCAGTACCACATCGAAGTTGGTTTTTACTATTCCGACTCCAATGTAAGGGGTGAAGAACAACAGTGTTTTAGAGAGCACTATTCCGGTGGTAAATGCTTTAGTGTTGATTTTCATGCTTTGTGTGCTGTAGTTGTTCAGATTCGGATCGGCTATGTAGCCCAAGCTTCCACCTACCAGTTTGTCGGGTGTAATTTGCGACTCAGCCGGGAAATAGTAGTCTGCATTAAGCTTGGTATAAGCTACCAGCACCGATGCGTCGAACGGAAGCATCTTCACGCCCGGAATCCATTGCTTGAAATTATGTTTAACCCCCAGACCCCAGAAAGATACTTTGGCATCCGATGTTTTTACGGTAGGCATCCAGCGGATACTTACGTCGTTGATTATAGGCAGACCGATGGTGAGTTGAACCGTAGGAGCCGGTATGTATTTCGATACGCCCTTTGGGGTGGTAAATGATACGATTTTGCCTGTTCCGTTGTTCCACAGAGGGTTTACGGTGGTACCGTCTTTCAGGAAGTGGGGTTGCATAAGGTTAAGTTCCACCCCGCTGCCTTTTCCGGCAAAGGTAGGTGCCTGTGTGGTTCCTGCCACAGTAGGTTTCAGGTTCTGAAGTCCGGTGATGTCAAACGTTCTTTCGGACTGCGGAGCCACCACCACGCTACCGCCTATGGTGAGGTCGAACCCAAAAGTTTTATGCACATCGGCAGTGTTATACCAGTTAGAGCCGAGTCCGGCAGACAGACTGTTTCCAGCGGGTCGCAGGTAACTGTTGGCTACTGTATTCAGGTCGGCCAACCCCGATTTAAAAATGTTTGTGATAGCTTCCTGAGCTTTAAGCGAAGTAGTAAAGCCACAGATTAATAAGGCGCTTACCACCAAAAAAGATGTTTTTTTCATTGTTCTGTTCTTTTTGTTGAATAAAAAATGATTATATATTCTTTACTTTTTTTCAATAATGCAAACATACATATTTTTTTTGAGATGCATCCTTTTGACGAGGCTTTCTTATTTGCGGAATCTACTCAATAAAAAGATTGTTTAACGAAATATGCCTGTAGAAAGGGTTTCCGTAATTTGTTGAAAACTTTTTTAGCAATAGTTATAATTTTGTTTGGCAGATTAATGAAATCTTTTTACATTTGAAGCCTAAAGTGGTCAAAGTAAGTCGAAATTTGATCGGAAATTGTGTGGAAACGCCCGTTAATAAAGGGAAAATTAAGTTTTTTGTTAGTGAACTTAAAGGGTGTTTCTATAAAATAGGCGAGGAGTAGGACGAAATGCCCCAAGCCCACATGGAAATGACAGAAGGGCAGGACGAAATGCATCAGAGGCAGGAAGAAATGAGGCAAGGGCACATATAAACGAACCAAGGAGAGGATGATTTAAAGCAAAGGCAGGACGAAATGACAAAAGGGCTGCATTTAGGACATTTCTAATCGAAAGAGCAAGATTTCTATAACTAAATAATTTTCTAATTCTAACTTAAAACAAATTTATCCGATGGAAACAAAAACAACTGCAACCACCGACGAGAAAAAAGTCTCGAAATCTCATTACGAAACAATCGATGAGAAAATTACCAAAATGAAAGTAACCTTTGACAATGCCACCTTGCCCGAAATCTTTACTGTGATGGTGACTGTAGGTTACACCGCCGAGAAAATCGACGGCATGAAAAACAACCTGAATGACCTGATTTTGCTCAATGCCAATCAGGTGAAAGAAAGTGCCGAACAAAGCGCCGAACAAACTAAGTTCGACGACAAACGAAAGGAAATCAATACTCTTTTCAATACCCATCGGGGTATGCTGCGCATCTTCTTTAAAGGAAACGATCCGGCTTACAAAACACTGCAACTAAATGTGGAAAATCCGACAGCTTACGGTAACTGGAATCAATTGGTAACGAGGTTCTACGTGCAACTGGCTAAACCCGAGATGTACGAGCAAACTTCCACTGTCGCTATCACACAGGAAGTTGTAACTGCTCAGCAACAAGCCCTGACTGAACTGGATACCCTCAAAGACAGCATTATCAAAGACAGTGGCGATGCCGTAGGTGCTACCCATGCCCGCGACGTGGCGTACGATGAGCTCTATCCACAGTACTCCGATTACGTGAAATACGCCAAACTTCTTTTACCCGACGCATCACTCCTCAAAATGCTTGGCATTACGGTGAAGTAAAGAGAGATAAATAAGATTTTCCCCTGCCATGAAGAGTGGTGGGGGAAAATGATAACTACAATATTAATTAAAATCAATTAAATGGGAGCTCCAAAACTAAATGTAGAAAAACAATTGAATTCATATAAAAATCCGATAGATGCATTAGAGTTTTATTATACAGATGAATTAGTAATAGGTCTTTGTGGACAATTAGGAACAGACTTAAAGAAAGTAAGTGAAGAGATAAAACAAATATTAGTGAATGATTATGGGTATGTTTGTGAAGAAATTCATCTTAGCGACTTTCTATTTAATGAAGAAGAACCAAAGCCCAATGATGACTATGAAAGAATAAAAGGAGGGATGGATTTAGGAGATATTATGAGAAGTAAATATGGTAATAATATTCTCGCCTCTTTAGCAATAACTCAAATATTAAAAGATAGAGCTGCTGAAACCCCTATTGATGATATTGATAAACAAAATTTTAAATCGAGACGGAAGTGTTATATTATTAACTCATTAAAACACCCTGATGAATTTTATTCGTTCTATAAAACGTATGGTACTAGTTTTTATTTAATTGGGGTGTTTTCATCAGAAATAAAAAGAAGAAAAAATCTTCAACATCTGTTTAGTAAAAAAGATCATATTTATATAAATGATTTATTGAAAAGAGATAATGAATCTAATGAACCAAATGGACAAAAACTAAGATCCGTTTTTATTAAATCAGATTATTTTATAAGATATTCTTCTGATAAGAAACTGACAGACAAGTTAGATCGGTTTATAAGCTTAATATTTGACTTTGGAATAAATACACCAAGCAACGATGAAAATGCAATGTATCAAGCTACCGCTGCAGCTACAAATTCAGCATGTCTTTCAAGACAAGTTGGAGCATGTATTACAGATGAAAATGGAATTATAGTTTCTACAGGATGGAATGATGTTCCAAGATACGGAGGAGGGGTTTATTTAAGCACAGATAAAGGAGATCAAAGATGTTTTTGTAGAAGTTGGGAAAAGTGTACAAATTCAACTCGAAAAACGGATATGATATCAAAGATTATAAATGAGTTGAAAAACATAGGCGTTATATCAGGAGAGAATTCAGAAAGTCAGTCAATTGTTGAAAAACAAGTTGAAGGAGTTTTAAATAAAAATGGAATTAAAGATTTGATAGAATTTGGACGTTCTGTACATGCCGAAATGCATGCAATTATAATTGGAAGTCAACAAACAGGAGACAAAATAATTGGAGGTAATTTATATTGTACCACATATCCTTGTCATAATTGTGCAAGACATATTATAATGGCCGGAATAAAAAATGTATATTATATTGAACCTTATCCTAAAAGTCTTTGTTTAGAGTTACATAAAGATGCAATAACTGAAAATGAGACAGAAAAGAATAAAGTTAGGATATTAATGTATGAAGGTGTAGCACCAAAATCATACATTAAATTTTATCAATTTATTTCAGATGATAGAAAGATAAAAGTAAAAGGACAAGCTAAAATGAAATTAAATCCTAAACATCGTGTCCATTTAGAATCAATTCCAGAAAAAGAAGCTCATTTCTTTAAATCAGTAAAAGATATTTTGAATTTTGAATAAAACAAACTACATTTGCAATTAAATTACATCAAGTAATAATAATGGAAAAAGTAATAAAGTTTAATAGGATTACAGATAGCAAATTAAGTAATAATGAGTATGCTTCAGCTATTGTACGAAATGAAGAAACTAAAGTTTTGTCCATTAATTCTAAAAATGGAATGACTGAAAAGCAAACTTATCAAAAGATCTTATCTTTATATAGAAAGGATTTTTAAAATAGAAACTAATTTATATCATATATTTTCATTACGACTGAATTTCCTCAAAGGAAGTTCAGTCGTTTTTTTTAATTCCACCCCTAATCGTTTTGTTGAATAAAATCCGTAGTTTTGTATTTCAATTTTCGCTTCTTTTTACCTGTTCCTGTCTGCTCTATTCCAGACTTGTAACTCGTAACTCGTAACTTGTAACTAAAAATGATTGATCAACCCACCATAGACCGCATAACCGAAGCCGCCCAGATACAAGATGTAGTCGGCGATTTTGTTACCCTGAAGAAA
>Ga0302285_10000759_pt1 | contig 17766 bp, 8 predicted proteins | sample III_Fen_E2_2_FD_200455 | JGI IMG/M metagenome (GOLD analysis project Ga0302285, IMG submission 200455) | Peat permafrost microbial communities from Stordalen Mire near Abisko, Sweden - III_Fen_E2_2 | ecosystem: Environmental > Terrestrial > Soil > Wetlands > Permafrost | place: Sweden: Abisko... | reverse complement strand
GGGATTCAATAGTTAAAAAGGATATTTAATGTCATTCTATTTGTATGTAGACATCATTGTTGGAAGTTACTCCTCTGGCGGACAACCTCCTTCATCTTCATAGGAAGGTACAACATATTATGAGTGCAAAGATTGTCTGATTTGTTAGGAATTACCTCGAGTTGAAGGTAATTTTGAATTGTAATTAAAACGCTTAGCACTATTAGAGATGTATTATGCTTAAACTGACTTGGCGAGATACGAAGAAGAACTAGGCGAAGAATTCACTGAATGAGAATACATGGTTTGGTTGAGTAAAAAGCAGAAAAACTACTGGTTTCAAACCTTAGAAATAACTAAGAGGGATTTCAAAAATGGAAAAATACGCTGAAATTATGTAATATTTATTATTGTCTTAACTCTCCTATCAACCTTCCCTTGAAGCTATCTACTATCCTTACAGTGAATCTTATTAAAATTTTCCCTTTTTTAGAGCTCTGGAGTAATAAAGCCGTTTAAGCCCTTTATTTTAAATTCAATGTGTAATCATCTAATAATGCTATCAAATCTTAACTACCAGTTTCAACTCAGAGAATTTATCTCATTGGGTTTAAATCACCTTTGAATCTCATTCTTTTTTATAAAATAAGCAAAACAAATTAACGAAATGTTGCTCAATAATGATAAGTATTTCAATATTTTTGGGATTCAAATGATAGAAATGATTCGACTTATTTAAAAGGAAAAAAGAGTTTAAGTTTTTATTACTTGGATTTCTTAAAAAATCAAAAACACCAATATTTTCTTATGCTATTCAACATATTTTTTGTTTGAATAATTTGAGGAGATACACACCAACTCCATCAATTTTGCAAAATAAGTAAAGATTAATGATTATTATTTAAGACCTGAAAGATGAGCTTTAAAAGAACATGAAGATTTTTATTTAAATTTCTATTGCAGAAAGGGCTGCAATATGATCAATAAAGAAATCACAGATAACTCAAAATCAATTATTTTTGTGCAAAACTCAAAAAAAAAAATTTAGGAACAAAATAGCAACAACTACTCCAAGAAAAAAAATAGCCAAACTACAATAAATACAAAGATTTTACAAACATGGCTTATTATTTTTCAATTTCATACTTTTTCCCTGCCAAGAAAAAGCCTTATTTTTTCCATTTTCTCTGCATGGCGTACTTCACTTTATTAATCTCTAACTCAGCTGCTGCTGTAGATTGTAGTATCTCAGTCATGTATTCCTGTAAAAATAATCCCTCTTGCAAGAACTATTAATTTGACTACATGAGCTAGAAATGCATCGATTGCTCATCTTTAAGTAGTACCTCTTGCACTTATATCCCAAATAAAAGCATCTGTGAAACTTATTCAAGCTATTCAGGAAGTTGTGTTGATTGCTCCACTTCAGCTTCGCAAGCATGCACATATGTATCTCTTCTCGATAGTTGCAAAAATTATCGATTTGATGGATCAAGTAAATGCTACGATTGCTCATTAGCATCTAAGGAGCAATGTGTCTATTCGTAGGTATCAGGATGCACTTCCTATCAGTATGACTCTTCAACAAAAACTTGCTTTGATTGTAATGATTCAACGAAAACTAAATGGACTAGTACGCAATGCTTAGCTTGTTTCTACAGCACAGGGTTGACAGAAGCAAACTCCTCAAATACTAAATGCTAGAATCCTCTCACAGACTTAGAAACTTTTGGAGATATCCTTCATCCTAAAGTGTTTCTATTCATATTATTCTTAATCATTTTTTGAATTATTTCAAATGAACATGAATTACTATTTATTATTACTATTGTTGAAAATTACCATTTTTATGAAATAACCTGACAAGATTACCAAGATAGTGGTTTTGCTTTGAGGATTAAGAATGTAAATGAATTGAGTGATGATAGATCGAAAGAAAGAGTTATTTTTAAAGTTCAAATTTGCTTTAAAAATTAAACTCTAAAATGATTGTTGGAAAATACACTTTTTCCTTCATTAAAAAAAATAATTGATAAAAATTGATGATTTCGTACCTTTAATCAATAGGGTGTAATCATTGTGCTATTTTCTAGATAACCGAGTTCTTATGAGGCATATTTATTTAGAGAAACTAATTAAATTTTTATTGTTGAGATGTTGTTTTTTTTCAGGGCATTAAAAAAAACTCACTATTTACTCATAATTAAACGTTCACATAAACAATCACTAACATTCTTTGAGTTAATCACATTCTCCTTAAATGAATTGCATCAAACTTTAAATCTTAACTGTGGAGCTTAAAAACAAAGTTATCAATACCTAAAAATCCAGAAATAAAAATATCTTATTAATATTTCTCTTGGCAGTTATCACAATATTAATACTCACTTTTTGAGTTACAAAAACTGAGAAGCATATCCCTTTTTTTTTCAAGGAATAACAAATACAAGTTAATAGTCTCTTTTTCCTTTCAATTAATATCTCCCCCTCCTTATGATTATTTGTATTTTTCATACTTTTAATTAATTAAAACCAAGTGAATAAATACACCAAAGCAATTAAAAAAAATAATTAAAAAGATAAAGACAAGTGTTCACACACACGGAAATAAGAATAAAAACAGACTATTTATCAATCCTCATCTGGTTTATTCAAAATGGGCAACTGCACTACTAAAGCACCTAAAAAGTAGCATGACGTAAATACAAAGGAACCTGCAAACCAGAAAGCGCAAGAGAATCAAGGAACTTAAAGTAAGTATTTGTTAGTTTACTGTTTTTTGAGAAAGAAAGAAAAGAATGGAATGTTTAGGATCGTTTTCTTTAATATGAACGTCATTTTAAGTTCTTTCAGTTTAATTCCCTGTTTTAAAATGGATTATGCAATAGTTTATTTATTCTTCATTGTGTTATTCGAAGGTAATTCTTAAAAATCCTGAGTTAATTCACTTTAAGCCCAACTCCAAGATTTATTAGGATTCTTGGAATTCTTTATTGAACACTTTTTAATCCTTTTTTCTTAAATAAAAAAAAGATGTAGACGATATCAAAGATTTCCATTTCTCTCCAGGAGACATGGTTGGAGAAAAATCAGGTTAAATCAGTAAAAACTATACTCTGATGAACCCTCCTCTTGGAAAAGGTACAAATAAACTAATAACAAAATACAGCACAGTCATATTTAATATTACTTTATTGATTAATTTGATTTCGCGAGAGATTACAGTTTGTCTTATTTTATTTTTCTACATCGATTTCTTCTTGCATTTTTCGAGCTTAATAATTTGATTAAAATCGTTGCATTTCTCATTTTATTCCCACCCAGATAATGCACAATCATTAGATCAACCTTTTTTCTTGTTTTTTCTTCCTTTAATAAACAAAATTCTACTTTTGAACAGGTGCATTCGGGGAGGTTAGAAAAGCAGTGCATAAGCAAACTTAAATTCTCCGAGCTGTGAAAATCATCAACAAGCAGCAGACTCCCAAAGAAGAGCAAATTAGATTGTAAAACGAAGTAGAAATCTTAAAATCTTTAGATCATCCGGGTATCATTAAGGTCTATGAGTTCTATTAAGACACTCGATATCTCTACATAGTCACAGAGCTCTGCCAAGGAGGAGAACTTTTTGATAAAATCATTGATGAGAAGAAATTCACTGAAAACAAGGCTGCTGAAACCATGAAGCAAATTCTAAGTGCTGTGCATTATCTGCACACAAAAAATATCGCACACAGAGATCTAAAGCCAGAAAATATTCTCTACGAATCAAATAAGCCAGGTGCACTGATTAAGGTCGTAGATTTCGGAACTTCAATCGCTTACGATCCAAAGGAAAAAATGAGACAACGATTCGGTACTGCTTATTATATTGCTCCTGAAGTTCTGGATAAGAAATACGATTCGAAATGTGATATCTGGTCTTGCGGAGTCATTCTTTACATTCTCCTCTGCGGGTAGATTATAGTTATTTAAAAAAAATCATAGGAAGAAGAAATAAAATTATCAAATTAACAAAAGAAAGGATTATTAATGTTCTATTCGAATTTGGTTTTGAATAAGATATCCTCCCTTCAATGGAGCTAGCGATGAGATGATTATGGATAAGGTGAAAATTGGAAAGTTTGGTTTTGACACGGATGAGTGGGATTATGTGTCAAAAGAAGCAAAGGAATTTATTACAAGGATGCTTGAAAAAGATCCTAAAAAGAGACCGACTGGTTTGGAAGCACTCTAAGACCCATGGATTGTCAAGTATTCGGACAAGTCGAACTGCGACATGCCAACACTTATGAACTCTCTTAAAAACATGAGAAATTTCAGAGTAAAACAAAAGGAGTTACAAATTTGATTTAGCTTATTTTAATACCTTTGTTTGCAATACACAGGCTGAGAAGAAGCTGCAAGAGGCCACTCTTATGTTCTTCGTGAATAACTTAGCTACAAAAGAAGAGAAAAATGAGTTGCTGCGTGTTTTCTAATCCTTAGACACAAACAAAGACGGCAGGCTAAGTCGTGAAGAGCTTGTGAACGGATACAAAAATATTCTTAATTCTGGTTAAGAAGAAGTTGCAGAGGAAGAAGTCAACAGAATCATGAATGCTGTTGATAAAAATAACTCAGGATCCATTGATTATACTGGTAAATTCTATATTCGCTCTGCTAAAGCCTTTGGAGTAATTTAAATCTGACTTTTTTTTAACTATTTGAAGAGTGGGTGATGGCAACAATCAACAGAGAAGCATTACTCTCAAAGCAAAGACTTGACGTCGCTTTCAAAATGTTCGATAAGGTAAAATAGATGCAGAGAATAAATAAATCTTCAAATTCAAAATATATTTTTTGAACTATTTTTTTTACCAGGATGGCAGTGGAACTCTTTCAATTGACGAGATCAAAGATCTGTTTGGTACACACGCAGGCATTTCTGAGAATGTCTGGAGAGAAATGCTCAAAGAAGTTGATGACAATGGTGATGGACAGGTATGAAACATATTTTGATAATTTAAGTTAAAAATACTGAAAAATTAACATTTCTCTCTTTTCCAAACAGATTCAATTCAAGGAATTCAAAGAGATGATGCTAAAAATGGTAGATAGTGAATAGACTAACATGATAAGTGATTTGAAGACATCTGAAAATACAAAATGAGATTTCTTAAATTACAAAAAGGATAAAGACACTAAAATATAAAATCTCTCCTAAACCAAGATTATTATTTCCCAGTTAAAAACAGCAAAATATTCTCCATCTTCATAAAAATCTTGAAGAACAATGATAATCCTTGATAAGGCTCCTAATCTTATTCTCTGGTTGTTATAATAAGCCATAGTCTTTGTCTTTATCCCGTCAGTAAAGCAGTCAAATTTTTGTATCTTATTTATTCTTTATCGTCTCATGTAATCTTCTACAGACAAATATCAGTACAAATTGTATTCAAAAGAATAAAAAGAGTGATTTAAATCAAAATAAGATTAGGTTTGAACAATAATTTAATTAAATTTAGAATTAAAGAAGTAAGTTCAGCAAAAAATTGAAAGTGATCAAGAGTTGGAAGAATATTTCTACCACTAAATAAAAGACAACTTTAAAAAAAAGATCTACTAAATTTCTCTCAAAAAAGAGAAATAACAGCTTCACATAATGTCTTTGGATGTAACAGTTTGTTAAAATGAAGGATTTTTCTAACAAATACAAACAGCAATACAAGAACAAATAGACATTTTCGTGTTGAGTGTTTAAAAATCCCTTTGTATCTTTCAGAACTTTGCATCTAGATCGTTGAGGACATTCAAACAAGATCTCAGTAAGACCATCTGTCCTTTTGTTTCTTCTCTCTGTTTCATTAGAAATGAGTTTTCAGCAAGGAGGTCGTCGAATATATCATCTTTATACAGTGAAGACACTAATTCGCGTTCAGCAACATTCACGGACTATGGTAAAATATAAGTTAGTAAGAGAGGGAAAAAGTAATTAAAATGGTTTGAAAGTAACAATAAAATGAGAGAAAAAAATGATATTTGTGCAAAATGAATCAATAATGTTTAAATCTTACTCTGTTGACAAGAAACGAGACGATGGTTTTAGGAACTGAATCGTTGATGTTTTTCTTGACAATATTGAAATAAGATACAATTAAGTTCTTGATCATCTCTGCTTCACTGACTTCTCTCTTGGTTGGCTTTTCTTCTAGCCTAATATTCGTTGGAACCTAAGGGAGATTTCCATGATAACCTGAACTAATATTGTTAATTGAGTAATCATCGTTGAAAGATGCTGGAGCAGAGAAATCACGGAATGCATGTCTTCCACCAAAGCCACGAGGAGAACGGTTCGAGTTAGATTCAGAATTGTCCTTTATGTGGCTCTCCTAAAAATGAAAAAAGGATAAGGAATGGGTTGGATCGGATGCCTAAAATGGAAAGAAATAAGGAAAATTTATAATTTATGTTATTTTTTTGTTAAGCTACTTCAGCTAATTTTTTCATATTCATGATTTTGAGTTTGCTGTCTAATAGCTCAGTCTGCTTGTTCGATTTCGATGTGAAAGGCAGCCATGACCAGAATCCATTTTCATCTTGTTAACCTTGCTAGCCTGATTGCATTAGTTAAGTTTACTATGGTTGCTGTTACGGTCTCCTTGAAGGCCTATCACCAACAGCTTATGATTTAGTAGATATTACTGATTTAGCATCAGAATCAGTTTCAGCACGATCAGTCTTAGGATACTACTATTAAGGTGGTGGTTGCTATTGTTGTTATTAAGGTTAAGAATTCCCCTTTGATTAACCTCGTTTTGAATCATCATCTTTGACGATTGACTCAGATTAGTTCTACACGAGCTCAAGACCTGAAAAGGAGAAATAAACGCAACAAATAAGTTAAATAAACTATTTATCATTAAAACCTTTGAAAACACCCTTGTAGCCCATATTATACCTCCAATGAAATCAGGATGATTTGTGTTAATGTAACCAAGTTCAATTTCAACTAGATTCTTAATCATTTAATCTGTTGGCTTGAGTGATCTTTCCAGTACATCCTCCATGACTTGGAATATTCTATTATTGAAATTATCAAATCTTTATATCTCAGGTACATTGATCAAATTCAATATCCTTCTGAGCTCTTCATACACCAGATGAGAGCACTAAATCGCTGGATTTAGCAATCTTGTGATTTATTACTTCACAAGGTTCTCAAATGCACCTTCAGCGACAAATAAAGACTATCTAAGACCATCAGCGTTTTTAATAGCTGTTCGGATGTCTTCATCCTTGAGAATATCAAAAGGATTGATTTCCGTTATGGATTTTCTGAAAATCGAGTTAAAAATGAATTAGATCCTTGAACCACCTTAGAGCTCATCGTTGTTCGTCTAAATGTACTAACCCTCTAAATTAAGAAAAGATAAATATCATTTACTTATCTGATGTTCCCTCCCTGATTATCTCTCTTTCTCTTACATATGAGTGAATTATAAGATTTTGTGAATTAAGAAATCAACCTCAAGATAAATATTCCTTTATCTTTTTTTTCTTCCAATGACGAAAAATCTCCATACTGTTTGAGGTCATTTTCTCTGTCACTGAGCATCTGCACGATGTTCTCACGGATGTTCGGGAGAGTCTTCTTGATGTGGTTCATCAAGGAAAGATTCAGCAACTTGATGAGATAAGGAATACCCATTTTATTGCAGACACGTTTGTAGATATTGTTGTTCTCAAAGAAAGCTTTCTCATCGACGAGCTAGTCCTTAATCGTCTTTGTCTTCATGTCCTTTTATCCTCTCATTGTTACACCAACATACCCTATTCAGAAAGCAAAAACAGTTTAAAAAAAATCAAAATATTCTTAGATTATTTTATAAAATCCTGCAATTATTCTGGATCTTTCTTCTAAACTCAAACTCTCATTACCTAACTTCAGTGGGTATGTCTTATTCTGTAGATCATTGAGGACATCGTTGGTTTCATCAATGAGATCAAGCTACGTGATAACACCGATTGTTCTGTTTCCTTGTGGATCAATTTTCCTAGATAATTTCAGACTCTCTGAGTTCGCTAAATCATCACTTCCTTTCGATACAGCCATGATGATACTGTTTGGATTACGCACATAAGGCTCAATGAGATTCAAAATCTGCTATTCTATGTCTTAAGGCTAGTCACCAACTGGATTCTGTAGGTTATTTTCAACATTTCTTCTTTAGTAAAAAACACCTTAATCTATTAATTCTAAATCTTTACCTTGGTCATTCCTGGCAAGTCCACAAGAAGCAAGTCGACAACAGATTTCGAGAAGAATTTCAGTCTGAGTGGAACATTGGAGATCGCTTTGTTCTTTCCAGCAATCTTCTCTGTATCTTCATCGATAAGTTTTCTGACTTGTTCCATATCGTAGATCTTCTCTCCTCTTCGTTCCTAGAACTCCACGTAGTCTTACTCAGCAGTGGGAGTGCTTTTTAGCTAGATCTCCACTGGACGTCTTGTAACGATCCCTTTTCCTCTAGGTAATATTTCCTGCCCAACAATACTCTCAAGCAAGGAACTTTTCCCTGTTGACTGTGAGCCAATAACAACGATCTAAGGTAGTCTAAGTTGGTTGCTTAGTTATGATTTGCTCAACACATCCTGGAGAAAAAATAGATAATAAAATTTATATTCTGACACAATTAAGCTATGAAGTGCTGACATGTATCTCATTAATCAAGGGGATAAGCTTCTCCATGTGTTTGCTTGTGTGTGTGTGTGTGCGTGTGTTCTTTGTAGAATGCTTCTTCTTTTGGAACTTCTTTTTTTAAAAAGAACTGGAAATTAGTTTAGCAGATAAAAAATATTTGATTAGTGTGGGTGTATGTTTTTGAGTAGTGTCCTTTCTTGGTTTCTCAATTTCTTTCTGTGGAAGGCAGACAGAGAATCAAAAGATAGAATTTGTCAAAAACAAGTTAAGGAAATTCTGATTAAACTAATGCTCTTATCTGTGCTCTCAATCTATTTCGAAAGTTCTACGAATTGTTTGAGATTATGACACTTTTCATATGTAAATTAACATTTTTATTATTGCATATGATTTCTTTCTTCTTGCCCCCTAGAAGGTAATTTTGCAGACATAACTGATATTTGTTGAAAGTAAATGAAAGCATACACAACCACACAACAACTGAACATCTAAAGTGGTGATTCTGCTGGTAAGATTTCATTATATTTTCGTTGGGAAGGACACATCTCCACATTGGATAATGCCAACGATAACTCCAAACAATCCCAAGGCACTTCCGAAGATTTCAATAACCAAGATCTTCACGAATGTTTCTGGCTGTTAAGCATGGGAAATAGCGCATCCACTGCCTGTCACACCGACGCAGATTCTATTTTTTGCATACAAATAATCATTAGCATGAGATTTAAACTTTTTTTATGGATTTTCAAAGATGTTTTATGCTATATTTCAAAAAATTGTCTCTGATTCTTACCCGCAAACGAAGTTAGAGATACCAACGGATATTCCAGTCCAGAATATAGCATATCCTGAGTAGAGAATCAAGTAGTTGATGCTATCAGGAATGACTGCATTGTTAGGATTAGATAAATTAGCCATTTTGCCCTGCATAATGATGGCCATAATCACACCGTAAATAGCCACGGCTTCACAGAAAATGATACTATTTTAACAATCGAAAAAGCAAATTAATTGAATTCCTTGAAAAATATCTGAAGGATAATTTCCATTCAAAAAACTATTTTCAGCTTATGTTTGTTTTTTCTGCTCATGCTTATTTGTTTTCCTAATCTTTAGAATTCTCAATTCCTTCCAATACTCCTTCCTTTTCAGCTATTATTGTTTACCTAATGAGATTCTTGGATCTGATACTAGGAGCCTTGATGGAAGCACCGAGAAGAGAAGCACCAGTGATGAAAATACCCCTGCGGATTCCAAAAAAAATAATCAATTACAATTCATTTTTTTCAACTTTTTTTATGATGTTTTTCGACTTTAGTTTTTGAGAATAATCATCAATCTTCTCAGATAAGCTGTTATGATATCTGTAATTTTTCTAATATAATCATTTTGTTACCATGCAGCTCCAGCAATGGAAGTTCCGAGGGCTAAGCCAATTCCCAAATAAGCCCAGGAATAGCCACTGATGGAGGCAAAAAGATCGTTCCAAGTATCTGCGTAAGTAAAATCAGCCATTAAGTCTGTTTTTGTGAGTGGGACAGGTTTATTTGCTTTTTAATTTAATTTAATGTTTGATTTTTTTTATTTACCTCTTTCGCAAAGCACTCTCTTTAGTTTCGATGTCAAGGAGGATTATCAATTTGTTAGTAGTGCATCAAGCAGAGTGAAGAACAAAGGAATCAAAATGAACGTCCATTTTGACTTAAAGTTAATTGTAGTTTAAGAATATCTTAGTGGGTAGACGAAGTGTTTGTCAAGATATTTATCCATCGTCTGTCTTCCTTCTAGTTGGGTTGTTAGTTTTTATTTATTTTAGGATCCTTTAATTCTGCAAAGTTCTTCTGTTTATTGTGGGTTAAATTTCTTTATTTTGTTCTTTGGATTATTTCAAAATATTTCAAATACGAGCATATTTCTAAAAGCATGAGAAAATGGTTCTTTTTCTCATTGAAATAGTACAATAGGCTATTTCAAAAAATAAGGGTAACTTATTGTGATTCTATCTCTTTACCTATTATTTTTTTATGAATTTGAAGCCTATGCGAAACATCAGAATATTTGCTATTCTAAGAGAAATAATCTCCCCTTCCTTTTTTTTTTGCTTAATCTCTTAAAACATCCTAGAGTTGAATGCAGATATGGAGGGGAAGAAAAACAAATTTAATTCAATAAAGGAAAAGAGGAGAGGCAACGCAAATAATAAAGATTTATCAAAAGAAAAGAATAATAAATAGATTGAGAATCACAAAGCGAAAAAGTAGCTCACTGAAAAATGGAAGTTAAATATAGAGGACCAAGCGATGATAAGTAAAATATTTATTTTATAAACTCGATGGGCTTTGCTGGTTTTGGCATAACTGTTATTCTTATCAAAGAACATTTCATGGTTATGCTGATTTGCTCGTTTTAGAGTTGATTTGGATATGATAATATCTTCTGCGTTATGTATTGAATGCAATCCTAGCAATTATGAAGATACAATAAGATTAAACTATACATAGAAGGAGAAACTATTATTTTAATATTTTTTAAAAAGACAATGTTATTAGTTAGTACAAAGAATGGTTACAAATGATTATTTATTAATAAAAACAGGCTCGAGTGCGAATACTTAGATAACAATCTTCTCAACTGTCTTAAGGAAAAATCTGTTGCAGATAATGTAACTAAGATGACATGCAAGCCAGAATACGTAATAATTGCTCTTTTTAAAGCCCATTCTATACAAAAGTTAAATCTAACTTTTTGATTTTTTGCTCTTTAGCTCGTTTGGTTTTTCTTGGAGTGCCCTACCAAAACTGCAATCTATCATGATGCTAAAGGACTCAGAAACATCTTCATTTAGCAAAAACTTAAGAGTGGTGCTACTGATGGTCTCTTGGAATGATTTAGGACATTCAAATTACACATCCAACTTTATTTTGTTTGGGGATACTCAAGTTGATCTTTTCAAGCATCTAGAATTTGTTGTTTTTGTGTTACCTCTATCAAGCATACTCCTTAGCTTAAAACATTTCAAATTCATACAATTTAGCTTCTTTTTTTAGAATCTGTTTGAGATATTCAGGATGGATTCACAAATCACTTTAAAACGATGAGAGTTTCAAAAATAAAAATAGTATTTGGAGAAGAATTGTTTAAATAAAAAGTGCTCATATTTCCTGCACTTGTTTTAGAATCTCTTAAGATTTTAAGTTTGGATTGATGAAGAAGATAAACAGAGAGAGAGTTGCTGGATAATATACTTTTTTGAAATGGGATTTTTGATTTGATATTTACTGAAAAAACTATTAAACAACAAAAAAAGAAAATCATGAACGAAAAAACATAATTCTGCAATGGTGCGTTGGCAGAATAAATCGAACATTGGCAGATGATACTTGAGAAGGAGTTAGACAAGATTATGCTGATCAAAAGTAGAATAATTGAATAAGGTGAGGGTATCATATATTTTTAGATTTTACAACTCAAGAGTAATCTTCTCTAATTTGAATAGAAAGAGGAACTCAAAATGACCGTATTGGCTTGAATAAGTAAGTTAGTGGAGTAATTGACAGCATCTACAACGAATTCAACACCTACAAAATCGAACGGGCAAAAGTAAAATTGTGAACATACTTTTTTGACTTTGCAAACAAACTCAGTTGGAAGTAGGAGAGAGCGAATTTACTGGAATAATGAGGAAATATGAAGATCTTTCATCGAGATTTAACAAAATCAGCATGGATTTGAGCTTCGTAAAACAAAACTTGTTAGTTCTTTTGAAGTTATTTATCATATTTTAAATTGTCTGTCAGGTATTTAAATAAGCAATAGATTACTAAGAGGGAATCAATATGTATGGATTTCGAACCAGATCTGAAATTGAATAGTAGCTTAAAGAGGACTCTTAGGTGATCCCTTCTCTTGTGTAGTTTTAGATAATTTCAGAAAGAGATGTAGAAGAAGAATAGCCAAATGATAAAATAGCCAATACTAATAAGAAGTACTCGTTCTTGAATGAAACATTTAATTCCAAGTAAAACAAGTAGTTGTCTCAGTAAAGACTTTAAGAACTCAAGAATCTAAACAATTTTCAAACGAAAAAGCTTGCTAATGATAAATTTTGCAACAAAATGGATGAAATTTAGAATAGTATGGCGAATTATTAATAGAATTAAAATGATATTAGCACTGAAAAAAAGAATTCATTCAATGGATGTCCTAGATAACATTCTAGAACGAAAGAAAGAAGTTCCCTTGAAGACAAAGAAGATATCTCGAAGCAGAAATCAAGGTCTTTTGGGCTGCGAGCATCTACATAAAAAGAATAAAAAACATCAAAGCCAAGCAGCAGCTGCGAAAAAAACAACAAAAGTAGTCTGTAAAACGACATTCAGAAGCATAGTAATTTATCAGCTAAATTGGTTCTCGAGAGGGAGGTAAATAGACTAAAGCAGCTAGTTAAAGAGTAAACGAGGGATTACCAGTTGCACTCTCACTCTTCTCTTTGTAAATTATTCTTTAATCTAAAGGAAACGAATATAAGTCTTAGGGGAATTGTTTTGTTTATTTTTTGATAAAAAACAGAAGAAGAAATGAAGAAATGCAAGATCGAAAACTCTATGATGAAGGCTCAGTGTTAGATTCTCAAGGATGAACACTAAGAACTGTTGGTAGAATTTGCCAATACAAGTAAGAATAGAATGTTGTATTTTGAAGATATTTTGATCTAAATTATTTGGTATTAATGAAAAGAAAAAATGTTGGAAGAATAACTCAAGCTCAGTCATGACCTTCAGACAAGACTTGGAGCACAAATGAGATTAAAAGAAAAACATTTTTGATGCAATCTTCTTGAATTTAAAGCACTGAAACAAAGACGAGTGTTTGTATAAAGTTTAGTTTTTGAGAGAGACAATACACAAAAGAAAACAGTTGTAATAATAGCAACTACATTTTTACAATTAAAACAAAAAGAAAATGAAAAGGGATCCAAAAGAAATTGGCATATGGAGGAGGCTGCAAGAAAAGAGAAATGGGATGAGTTTTTAGATTAGTTTTCAAATCATCTGTAAATTGTTTCTTTTGTGGGTTTGTTGCTAGCATATTTTGATTTGACATGATTCTGCAACTTAATGAGGCTTCTAATTGTATCGTCTTTGTCTCCTGTCATTTCACTCAAGAAGAAATGATCGTTATGATGCTCTATTACTTGAACAACTTTGCACTTGACTTCGGGATTCTTCGGGTTGGAGTAATTTTTAAACAAAAAGTATTGCATCCAATCAGCTTAAAACAGAAAGATTCAAAACAAAATAAAATAAATGTGAAATATTTTGAAAAGTGATCTTATTCATACCGATATCATCATTTTGAAGCACATTTCGCTTAACTAATTTCTTATCTATGCTGCGCTTGCACATTTTGATATTCAATCCAGAACTAATTTACTCGAATCTATACAAATAAAGAATTTGCTTGCTTCTTGATTCATATTGCTCCGAGAATATCGGTAGAGACTCTTCGTCATTAACATCTTCTGCTGTCAATTCCTTGTATGAAAGGCACTTTCAAAATACAAAGGAAAACACAATGTACTTTATGAATGGCTGGTTTCAAGAAGGACAAATCAAATTCTCTACCCTGTTATCCCAAATATGGAGATTCTAAAGAAAGAAATTGACGAGATTTTCTTTTTCTGTTGGAAAATAAGCTGTTATCTTAAAGAGTCTGCTGCCGCTGGAGAAAATACAAAAGGCATTCACAACTAGAATCATAGGGTAACAAAATTCTTTTACCAAGATGCAGTCTTGATTTTGTAGACAGTTCGGTCAGTTTTCACTTTTATCCAGTCCTTGTTATGGATCAATTGATCGATCTAATCGTTGATGTTTGAAAGTGATTCTGACATCATGCTTTTGTCCTTCTCTTCAGAAAATTCTTGCTGCTGAGAGCGCATAATATATTAGTTTGTTGTGTCCTTTTGTTTCTGCTGAATCCACTTCTTGTATTCTTCTAGAGAAGTTTTGGAAAGCTCAAAGTACTCCATCATCATTGCATCAATGTTCTTGTCAGCATGCTGTTTGTCCATGTTTTTATCGGCATATTTCTTCAACAGCATAAATGCATATTGTCGGCAATTGTTTGCTGGAGTCACCAGAATGTGCTTGTCTGAATTAAATCAAATTGTTCAGAGGAATGAGGAAATTAGTGAAGTTAGAGTACAACTATTTATTTATCCTTACCAAGTTTAAGCTCTTTATAAAGCTGTAAGGCTGTCTCTTTGGCGAAGACTTGGATGTAAATATCTGCATCTCTATTGAATTCAAAGTCTAACAATTTTGTCAAAAGTTGCAAACCAGCAGAACACTGCATGTGGTTATTCTTCATTTGCAGATCTTCATTTGTTTGCTATCCTGCAACGCTGATCAGACCTTTGTAAATGTCGTTACCCTGCAAATCAAATCAAAATTTAAAGCAACTCTCATTTTAAAAAGCTTGAAATTATGAATTTTACATGTAGCAAAAGCTTAACAGGTTTGAGACCAAGTTTAGGTTTTTATTTCCCATATCTTTCTTCAATTTAGCGATAGTTCTAGATTTATTCATCACTGTTTTTATTCAGTAGAACGAGCATATCGTTGATCTCAGTCATATCTGTATCTAATGTTGCCTACTAATTCATGCTCTTCATCTGAACTTATTGAGATCGATTCATAGACGAAGTGTTCAGCTGTGTTTGATTTATCTGATATGTGTCTATCTCAATAAACATATTTAGCAATTCATATTTTTTTGTAGTATCCCTCCCTGAATCTTACTAAAAATATCCAAGAATTCATACAGTTCTACGAGCATTGAGCTATGCTGAAAATCCACTAAATTCGATAGAAAATCTTACCAAATTCAAAAAGAAGTTATTTCAACTAATTTTACTCTCAAAATAGTATCTCGCTCTTTCTCTTTACTATTCAATGCTATTCTTCTTGATTCAATGTGTTCAGGCTCCTAGTTTCCGAAAAATTTCTTCCTTGGGAAATCACTCAAAATTGACTTATCGACTTTCCCATCTACCTATGAACATAAGAATTTCAAATGTTGTTGAGTATTTTCAAGAAAATCACTATCAAAATAAAAATATGTCAAACCTATGTTTTCAGCGCTTGAAATTACGAATAGCGTTTCTAAATCTCGAAGTTCAACTAATCTGTTTCGACCTTTATGACATACGCCTGCATGGATAAAAACATGTTTAGTTTTTTGAATTTAGTCGATGCTACCATACCGTAAACGGTTTGCTTTCGGTTTCGTTGATGACAGACCCATTAATGCTAGTCTTTTTCAATTTCTCATCTTGGAAAAATTTCTCATAGAAATTCAGTTTTTCTTAAAAAAGATTCTCTGATGAGGGAACATTTTATTCAACCCCACTTTCACTGTTTCTACTCTTATTCATTACTTGCTCTTGGGAGAGCGTGAGTGCGTTAGGGAGGGTAAGTGTCTTTAAAACCTGTTGAGATTAATATTAGCAGTGGATTAGATGCTTTCCTGCTCTTAGATATTTTTTTCACAGTTTTGGGAGTAAAACTAATTAATCACATACACATATTTGACAGAAATTAAGCTAAGTGAGTCTCTCTAATATTTTTTCTTTTTCATTTAAGTTAAAATAGCTTCGGTTTCTTGCCTTTTACAAACTCTTATCAATCGGCTGATAAACTAATACATTCATTACAAAATTAATAGATAACCATATGCAAAGAGATTCTTTTTCAAAATAATATGTTTTATTCATGAGGGTGAAACTAATTTGGGTTGAGATATTCGCGCTTTGGCATTATTTTCAATAACGAAAAACCATTGATATCTTGAATTAGCTTGTTGGGGTGAAAACTGTGTGGGTTTATTAAACAAGCCATTGAATATGGAGCATTATTTTGTAACAAAGTATTCTTTTCTCTTAATATCTCAATGGTAAAACATGTTTAATTGTCTTGAATAGAATTCATTTCTTTAACCATCAACCACTCAAAAATGTCAAAAACAATGATTTTTAAAAAAAATGATGATTGTTTATTTATTTTATTGAACAAATTATGTGCATTTCCTGCATATTAAAAACACTTGGGTGAAAGGAAACTAGAGCAAAAAAAGAGATAGGCCAGAGAGAGACAAATTATACAAATAAAAATTGATTTTGACGAGAGCAAAAGTGAAGAAAAAAAATCTGCGGAAACAAAGAAAGAAAATAATATTTTTTTAATATTAATTTTGAACACAGCGAAGACCCTTTTTCTTGTTCTGAAATCAGCATCAGCAGATATCAACTTTAAGAAAGAGAGAGTCTCCCATCGGTTAAGATAGCCTGCAGAAGCACACAGGGTTGATGAAGGTGCCTGAAAATATCGTTAAAGAGTTCAAGAAACTCTCTTTCTCTTTGGTAAATCATAAATATCCTTTTTTTTTTCCAAGAAAAAGAATTTCAACACAATAGCAAATGTAGAAAAGATTGAAATACCATTTTTATAAAGGAAAAGAAACTTGCAGTCTACTTTTTGGACTTGTATTTATCTAAGCTGCACTAACATATTGACATAAAAGCTTAGAAAATCCTCTTTTTGAGATATTTAGAGTGGTTTTACAACACAAAAATGAATTTGGCTTAAATAATTTATTTCTCCATTGGTTTTATTTCTCCTAATATTTTAAAAATGTATTGTCTGTTGTCTAGGAGGAAGATGATCGATTATTCGAAGAGTTGAAGGCTAAGACGAAGAGTGAGTTTTGGAGTTCTTTAGATTGGATTATGCAACAAAAAGGGATTTATCGTACAATGGAGAGTGAAAATATAGCTTTTTTATTAGATCGCTTAGATGATTTCCTAGAATAATTTACTGAATCCATTCGAGATTATGAGATAAAAGGAATAAAGGAAAGTGATAGTCTATCAAGTAAATTAGCAGCTGAAGAGGGTATCACAAAAATACTGAAATTCCAAGCCAAACTAATTAAAAAAGATCAATATAGGTTTTTGTTTCGATAACTTGATCGAATACTCGAGATTTTATAATGGAGTGATAATCTCTCAGTCAAGCGATGCTCTTTGTATGTATTACTACTAG
>Ga0302285_10000756_pt1 | contig 17776 bp, 9 predicted proteins | sample III_Fen_E2_2_FD_200455 | JGI IMG/M metagenome (GOLD analysis project Ga0302285, IMG submission 200455) | Peat permafrost microbial communities from Stordalen Mire near Abisko, Sweden - III_Fen_E2_2 | ecosystem: Environmental > Terrestrial > Soil > Wetlands > Permafrost | place: Sweden: Abisko... | reverse complement strand
AAATTTGAGATTCTTTAGAGATTCTGCAGCAATTGTTCTGCTTTTTAAGAGTGCTTTCTGTAGATTTTCTCCATGAAGCAGTGCAAGGATCCTGCAAACTCGCGAAGGTTCGTTACAAACACCTTTTCGTTGAAGATATTATCCGATGCTTATGACTGAATACTCCCAGAAGCACCCGATTCTTGTGAGGAAACACCTTCTTGGGCGTTCTTGACATCTGATTTACTCCCTAAACTGCCTCGCTGCAGTACATTTTGGCTTTGAGATATTGCAAAAGTTTCCTCGAGTTTACCTAGAATTTCTTCCATTTATTTCTTCGGGTCGAGAGTGAAATCTATCAGTTGATGTAGCGCTTAAGGTATCACGTGCTTGCTGAAGAACATCCGCATTCTATCTTGAAGTGTGAGCCCTTCTTCAAGTAATTCACTGTCCTTGTTGAATCCAGTGGCTTTGCTGTGTTCTGCTATGTACTCATTTGCGAAGTCAGACTGATTGTTCTGTTCTTAAAACACACTTTTTGGTGTGCTTAGAAATCCATTTTAAGGAAGCATAACCCCGACGAGAGCACTTTCTTATGCCTTGTAGTCTTTAAACAGACAAGCAAGGGATTTACTTGGGAGAAGGTGCAGCAAATCGAAAAAGGATACTTCCAATCTGTTGGCTACCATGACCATGTAATCTATTTTCTATTTCGCTCGTCCTTAGCGTTTATCCTCTAAGATCTCTCGAACTCTGGAATAAGCAAACTCAACGTTTAAGTCTTACATTTCTTAGAAATCAGAGCATTCCTTGCCGCTTTTTTCGCTACTTTGGAGAGGATTCAATTTAGAAGTCGCTATGATTGGAGCTTCCTATTTAGGTTGAGAATTGTTAAGCATGGGAAGGGTTTTCCTACCTTATCCTTTGATTTCTGAACCTGAAGAAGATCCGCTGCTATTTCCAGACACTGTTTGGTTAATAGCCTGCTTGGAAGAGGCGTTCTGATCTTTCTTGAGTCTTCGTATTTCGTCCATTCCTTAAAATATGCTTGACTTGACTAAAAGCAATGTTCTTCTTTTGAGCTAACTTTTCAATCCAAAAATAATTAAAAAATAGCTTGATATTTCAAGTGAATCCATACATTCTGTCACTCTCCAAAATCGTCGGGCGAGCTTTCAATTTGCATCTAAATTGCGCCTTTTTCAAGGATTCCTCATTCTTCGGGATTAACTTGTGTATGAGGTATCTTAGAAACAGAATTGTAGATAATTCAATAAAAACACAACAAATGATTTATTTTTAGTAGATAATATGAAATTTGAAAACCAATAAAACCAATGAATTGCCACAAACAACAATAATAAATAAATTAATAGATAATGAACTAAAATTAAGCTTTTGGAACAGCATTTCTTTCTCAAATCAATTTGGCGTGTTTTAATTGACTAAGACAATCAGAATAAAATCAAAGATTTTAAATTTTGATCTTATAAATACTGTTCAAAGGGATTGGCTCGATTGCTAATGATTATTGAATAAAAGCAAATGGTACAATAAATATGATAAATTATGAATTAAAAGAATAGCTAAACATATTTAGTATTTTTGAAAATAATTTAGTCTTTGATTTTAGTCAGATGATTGTAAAGATTGCAAGAAAAAACAAAGACAAGCCCCACAAAATTAGAATCAATTAGGAAAGCAGAGTGGGTCCAGTGAGGCTAACCCTCCTCTGAAGCAATTTGCTTAGGTAAGATATTGAAAAAGTGGATAACGCAAAGAGGAACATAGAACTAAAAGGTTAACTTGCTTTTATCTAAAAATAGAATGTGAACACACCTAATTTATGTTTGCGTAAATATTTCTGAGTACATTAGATGTCTGGAAAATGCTTACAACCCTTCAAAGATGACAGTTGATAGTGGATTTAAATAAATTTTAACATAAAAATGAAAATCAGATAAAATATCAAAAGCAATCTCATTTAAAAAGAGGATTTTCTTTGAATTGAGTTTAAAATATTTTTTTGTTGGTTGATTTTGACTGTGAATGAGAGTTCGGGAATGTTAATGGTTGAATTTAAAATATACTCTAAAATATCATTTCTAAGAGAAACAAATCAGTATTACTGTATTTTAGGGCCAAATAAGGTTTAAAGCTGCAATCAGGAAAACCTCCATGAAAATGCACAACTTTTACATTAATGAATTCAAAAAAATCGCTGAAAAATTTACTAAAAAATCTATCAGAAAGGTATTTGCGCGATTGTGTGCGTGTGAATTGTGTTGGTTTTGCAGATCAATGCAGATATAATAAACCTTATCAATTCTGCATTTTAAGCAAACCAAGTAAAGTTCTGGGCGATTTAAAGTGATTATTTTCATTCCTAATGAGTATTGCTCTGACAATATTCTCAGCTTTTCGAAAGATAGAATTGTTGGTTTTTTTTATTCAAGAGAATACGTTAGATTGATTGATATCCGTTACATGTTTTTCAGCTGCGCTATCTTAATAAGAGTTGATGAATGTGTCTGTTTTTAATTATGACTCATAAATTTTAGCTTAAGTTTTGATAGACTTTGAAACAAAATGAATAATTTTCAAAAAAATAAGAAAAAATACTCAGTAGATTTTCAAATAAGAGCATCCATCGTACAACTTAGTAATCTAATGTAAATTATCTCCCTTTTCGTTCTAGTGAAAGATAATTGATTGAATCTAGAGATTTTTAAATTTCTTAGAACAAATGAATATTTTCTTAATGGATGGATAAAATCAGTAAGATCAAAGCTTCTTGTATTTCGTTCAATGACCTAATTTATTGATTCTCTTTGAAAGAAAAAAAATATATACAATTCCCCCTCCCCTCCCCAAAAAGTACAAAATAGAAGTAATAAAGAAAGAAATAAGTAATGATCTTTTAATTTTTTACCCAACGCATTTGGTAATGTTTTTTTGATTTGATTTTTCATTTTACCCAAAAAGAAGGTAGTAATTACAATTAGTAAATAACTAATCCCAGCAGGAACAGCTGATGAGAATGATATTTAAATTTGTATGAGTTAACATTTCTGATCTGGGAAAGGAGATAAATTGAGAGAGATCAACCAACTAACAAACCCAAATGGGGGAGAATTAGTGTTTTTCTTTGGCAAATAACTAAGCAATAGTCTGAAGAATAAATTAATAATCCTGATTAATTTAAAAGAGGCAACAGAAGGAAAAGGGAATTGAACTGACGAAAAACTTAGTTTGAAATCACTGCTTGAATCGAACAAAAACAGGAGAAAAAATATATTATCAGAAGAAGAAAAATATTGAAAAATTAGCCGGATAAAAAGGGTAAAAAAAATACTAAGAAGAAGAGTAGTTCTAGCTGTGCTAAGAAGACACTAAACGAGAAGAGAAATAATAAAGAGGATTCAAGAATAACACATATTCATAACCGATATTGAAGTTTTTTACTCATGGATAGTACTGATAACAACACTTGGGATTCTATTACTCGCACAGGAAGTGATGAAGGAAATCTCATTTTTAATGTCTAAATCTGTGGAAATTCCTCAGTTGGCAAGACATCACTGATTCACAGACTAATCTACGACAATTACCTTGAAAACACCGTCATCACACTCGGAGTCAACTACTACAAGAAGAATTTTCTTATTAAGGATCGACCAGTCAGTGTCTTAATTCACGATACATCCGGCCAAGAAAGATACATGGATATTACCAAATAATCTGTCCGCAAAGCTGACGCATTGATTCTAGTCTATGATACAACTAACGAGTAGTCTTTCCAAGACCTTGAAACTCATTGGATATCTTCACTATCTTCGATAGTAGATTTTAACAATATTCCATTGATTCTCATTGGAAACAAATAAGATCTTCGATATGGTTAAGCATCCAATCATAATAATCCCCATTAAACCGTGAGCTACGATTAAGCAGATTAGCTTGCGAGACATTATAATATGACATTCTTTGAGGCCTCAGCGTTGTCGGGGCATTAAGTACATATGGCTTTTGAATCGTTGGTTTAGAGATTATTCCTTCAGAATAAGTAAAGGGCCTCTAATTAAATCAGCTTGTAAAATAGAAATTATCAGAAATAATTGCAGTAATAACTCTCACCTTCGTATTAGTCTTAGGCGTCATCGAAAAAGGGAAATTGCTGCTGAGTTTAAAATCACAAAATTCCATGAAAATACAAGGCATATTTACAATTATATAACCAAATATTCTTTGATTAGAACTAGCTACTAGCTCTCGAACTGACTTCAATCGAACCCATCAACCCCCAAGCACTTTACTTTATATTTATAATGCCAGTTTCCATATGGAATGTTCCTTCAATTTTGTACATTTTGAGACAATATTATTTACTTTGTTATTATAATTCCTTTATTTTTGTTGTCAAATTGAATTTTCAGGTTGTTTTTGAATTATAACAAAATAGAAAATTTCTAGAACAAATTTTTAAAGACAAAAATAATAATATTTGATGAGGATTCTAAAAGTACATTTTAACGATCTTCTTTTGATATTCTGACACATAAATATGCCTTGAGAAAGAAGAAGGAAAAAGTAGTGCTAGTGCGTACAAATAAAATAAGTTCATCTTCTGATGACTCTAGTAGCTGCGTTTTAATTAAGTACATTCAGGATAAGTCTATGCCATCTTGAAGTGAAGTGACAGGCAGTCATAGTTTCGTAAAGAAGAGTACATTTTTTCAACAGCTACTGACTAGTTCTCCTTGGAGACCTAAATAACCCCAACAAAATAGACCCAAAGTAACATACTGATTCTTTCTTTCTATGTATCATTAAGGTAACGTGATAAGATGTGAAAGTATTACATGTTATTGTGTGTTTTTTATGAATAACTGAAACTAATCGATTTAAAAAATTATCTAATAATTATGAAAATAATAATTTAATTTTCCCTTCGTCAATAATCATGAAAAAAAGAGATAATTATTTTAACAAACCAGATGAAACAATGGATTAAATATTATTCTTTTTGTTTTTTCTTTGATTTGAAGCTCTTTTTTTGTTTTAACTTCAACAATTAGAAATATTACTATTTGGCCCAATTTTTTCAGTGCTGGAAAATACCAATCAAACTCATCCAAAAGATTCCACTTTCAGAACTCACTCTCTCAAGAAAAGAAAAATAATTAATCAACCTTTCTTTGTTGCCTTCTTCCCTTCTCAAAGATATCAATTTTTACTAATGTCAATCAACAACAGCAAGAGTATCGCTAGCAACTCTAGCCCCGCAGTGATACCCAAAAAAACAGTGCCATCATTCTTACAAGTTGCGATTATTTTGTATTCTTGTTTTGGCTAATTACTCAAATGAAAACTTGTCTTTGTACAGAAAAAAAAAGATTCCTCGAATGCTCAATCATCTGCCCTTGCGACTTCACAACAATAGTTCGTTGCCTAGAAAGAAATGGTTTCCTCCTAAACAACTGGAGCTTCTAATAAGTTATCCAAAAAATAACCACCTTCAACTTTAAAGGATTCCTATTTTTAAGTTGATGTAACACAGATACATTTGCTATTAAGAGAATCAAACACTAACAGGGAAGAATGGAATCACCCATCATTCATTATGTTCTGATTGTTTATCACAGAAGGAGTTCTTTCCGAACATTTAGAAGCTACGAGAAAAAGATCCCAAGACTCTTGATGTTAACATCCAAAAATGCAAAGAAGTTTATGATTTTTACGAGCGTAAAGGCAAAAACGAGCTTGCTGTTAGTGGTATTGTTTTTTTGAATTTTTTATGAACATTAACTAACTGTTGTGATTTAATTATATTGACTGATGTTTCCTTTAGATTTAGGTAATGCCCTCCGTTCGATGGGTTATTTGGTGGGCACCTTGGAAGTCAGAGAATTATGCAAAGAATTACAAAAACGTAACAAAAACACATCGTTCTCTCATTTTTATATCTAGAATGTAAAATATCTTTCCATCTAAATGCAGCACTGAAGTTGGGTGGAAAGACATCAAAGCCAGGATGCATTGAATTCAAAGACTTCTTGGTGGCAGCTCATTTAGTTTATTAGAAACTACCAAACGAGAGAGAACTACTTTAAGCGCTGTAAACCTTCGACAAAGGAAACACAGGATATATTAACAAAGAAGCTCTCAAAGGGATTCTTATTAGAATTGGAGATACCATCCCTGAGAAAGATGTAATTTTAAATACAAGATAAAAAGAACATTTTCTATTTTGGTGTTACTTTTAACTGGGATCTTCATGTTTTGCTAGTTTAATGAACTTTTCAATACGATACCCTGCGATAAAAAGGGCATGGGAATTCAGTACATCACTAAGACACTGATAGACAACTCCAAATCGTGAAGGAAGCAGTGAGTAATTTAATTAACTATTACTGATAAATTGTTAGTTGTTATGTATGCACATTTTTTCAGTTAGAAATCTAAAATATTTTATTGTGAAAGAGGAGATTTAAGTAAAGTTGAATTTCTACTCAAAATCTTCAATAAAAACATTTAAGCGAAGTAAATATTTCAAATTGAACCTGCAAAATGGTAGCATATTTAATGACAAAAAGAAAGCAAGTAGCTGATTAAACTACAACAAATACCCGAATTGTTCTCTCATCTCAAGAATTACTTGGTATCCTTGACAACAGAAACTGTTTTTTCAACTCTTAAGAGTTATTCTAGCTCATGTGATTGCAATTATTCCTTGTCAAAATGTTACGAAGACAGCTTTGAGTAGTCATTCTAGAATCTCCCTATTTGATTGGCTATTTATTTAGAACTTCCACTATTATTTGCATATTCATTGAGTTAATCCATAAGTTAATTCATTTTAACTTATCCCTTGAATTTCCCTATTGAAGTCGACATTTGAAGTTAAGAACCACCTCGGGAATAAGGACGTAAAGGGGAATGTGTTTCTTAACTGTATTGGATGTTGTCTCTAATCGCAGTAGGCGTGATTTAGATTGAAACTTTCTAGTGCTGGCTTTGTCTTCCACTCTCTGGTATGAAAGCTGAGGGTGTCTCAGGGATTTTAACCAAATGTTTTGATGTTGTAGGTGATCTTATAGGCAGAGAGAGATCGTAGTTCATGGGGGTTTTCTAGATAGGATTAGGGTTGAAGGAAGTCACAAACATCTAAAGAAAGAAACCAAAAGGGAGTTACACTATCAAAGAAGTTTTTTGAACTACAATTTAATCAAAATTAGTGTGTTTCGTTACGTTATTATGGTCATAATTATCTTGATCTGGACTATTGATTGACACATCTCTTTCCAATTAATCTTTAGCAATGGCTTCAAGTGATTAGTTGTCATAAAATAATCCTTTCTCTCTCGCTTTATTTCTAATTCTCCTGCTATGGATTTAATGAAAATGTCTGTCGTCTTTCTCAGCTGAAGACATGTTATACTCGTTTTCAAGTTCGAGTTATTTTTAATGAACAACGACAGCTATTTCAGAAGTCTATCTGATTTTAAACCCTAACTCAGTGATGACTTCTCCTTTTAAGATTTTTTCTTATTCCGCTGTGTGTTTGGGAACGACAATCTGATGAGGAGCTGTGTTGAAATTAAAGAAGTCAATAGTGAGATCATCTGATAAGTTTAATGGTTTCTATTTCAACTTAACGACTTTAAAATCTGTAATAGGCATCCTCAAAGGTTTCACTAAAGCTCTTGGATCCTTGTTGTCATTCAGGAGATACTTAATTGGCTTGAACTTCTTTGAATGGGTGTCTTTGATTTCATCTAGTGCCTTTTGAGAGGAGAAAAGAACAGAAGAAGATCAAAACAAGGCAGAAGTTTAAAATATTTTGTGCTTGTTTTTCAGCTTTAAAAATATCTTACCTTATTGAGATATTTGATCTGTTTCAAGTTGTTGACTCGCTGGACAAAGTTCTTTATTTTATTCACATGCACGAGCTGCTGGATTTGTTTCTTCAGCTCCTCAGGATCAGTGATTTGAGCGCAATTATTCACAGCGAAATCTTCCTGTGTCATTTTCACATGCTTAATAGCATTCTTCGGTCGGAGATTCTTCGCTGATTTCACCAGTTTATCCGTTTTTGCTTGGTCCATTCTCATTTCTTTCACTTCTTATTCAGACTAATCCCGTGTTAAGGCAACTTTCTCAAAATATTTCTTAAACTCCTCATCGGATTTTACACCTGTAGATATTTGATTTCGCAACATTTTTCGATAGACATAATCATTTTTAGTCATATTTCGATCTAAAAAATAAGAAATCCGCTGGTTCGCAACACTGTTGACATATTCTTTATCAGATTGGTTCTAAATTAAGTAGGATTGAAGAGGGTTGAATGGATTGTAAGCTTGAAAATTATGTCCAACACCAAGTCGACGGACTTGAAAAGCAGATTAGGATTTTCTCATATTTTGTTTGAAGATAATTTTTGCTGGATAATTAAGAATTTATCACTTTTCTTAGTAGTGATTCAACTACTCACAATGCAAAGAATCAAAGTTGTGTTATCATGATTCTGCAAGCAAAGTTTGGAATGTTTAAGTTGGTTTCAAAAAGATAAGACTAGTAAGCAAATTTATTTTCACCACCACCAAAGCAAGAATCAAATGAGTGCATTAGTTACAAAATCAGATATCCAGTCGTATTTATTGTTTAAATGAGCAACGATACTGTTGAATAAAAATTAAATTACTTTTACAACAAAACCAACATTTTTCTCAGCTGCTTTTAGCAATTAATTAGTTTAGTTAAAGTGAGAAATTGATTTTTGAGGAGATAATTTAATTAACTCATACTTCCATCATGGGCAATTACCTTTTGACGGAATTGAGTTTAATTAATTTGATTAATCTTTGCTATCTAAGAGAGCGAGAGAGAATATTCGAAGAATACACACACAAAAAGACAAATGAACACAAATGACTAAACCTACTAGCGATATCGATCGAAGTAAAACTACCGATCGCGTGAAGACCAGAAAAACATCAAAACTAACTATTCTGAAGACGACTCCAATTTCTTTTCAGCTCCTCCCAAAAACCAGCATCTAACATTCAATCTCTCGAACATTTTTTTCTCCACTATTCGATCGAGCAGATTCTTTAGTGGTTTTTAGTACGACACAACAAATCCATCTGCCTAAAATCCCCGTAACACCCCTCCTCCTTATCTCAGAGAAGAACCTTATCGCCTTTAATTTATTAAAATCTCTCCTTCTACGCATCATCGGTTTGTGCAAATTGGTGGGCATGCTTAGCTGAATAACATCTTCAACTTTTAAGAGAAAATCTCATATTCCCCAAATGTTGCACTTTTATTCGATCCACAGCTGCGACATTCTTCAAAATACGAGCTCTTCCTACCAATCGTTGGTAGCGCTGGTGGATCAATCCATGCTTCTTCGAGTGTCATGAAAAAGAAATTAGAATAAGGCACTCAATTCAAGCGTAGAAGAAAGAAAATACAATTTGTTCCTCACAAATGGTAGAACATGCAGTTTTCATACAGTTTCAATTAATTCACTGCTTCTCACTTCTAGACGTATAGTTCAGATACCTAAAGATTGTATTTCCTCAGCATGGATTATGGAATCAATAGGCTATTTAGAAATAAAACTGCTCGATCAATGTTTAACTAAGTAAACGATCTTATCTTTTTGAATAATAAGCTGCTATCCAAGGAATACTCTTTCTAGCATGAACTAAAATCAATCAACTCGATTCCAAAGCAAAGGTTTCAGCTAGCAGTCGATGAAACGTTGAAATACTAATATGCTGTGCATAATAAATTATTCGTTGGATATGATGATGCTGGTGTGAAATCGATTCTCAGAGCGAGATGGAGTTTCTAGAAGCACAATATGTTTAAAATCAGCTCCAATCTGAAGACGGGTATTCTAGCATGTTTAGATAATTCAACACTAAACACTAGCAGCTCTGAAGAAGACGAAGAGCAAAAGGAAGTTGTCGCACAACATACTAGATTCAATAATTTATTTGTGTAGAATGTTCCTGGATATTATCAACTCTATTCGAGTAATGAAAATCTTAATTTCTTCTTTGCTCTAAGGAATAAACTTTATCCTAAGAAACTTGAGAAATTTGGAATGAAGCCTTTCATCCACAGTAATGTCTACTCTGGATCTGCACCTTCTAAAGTGATTGTAAATGGTGGATTAGGTATTTCTTATAAAGTTAAGTTCCTAGGCTGTAAATTGGATTTCTTGTTGACTTCTCCTAATTTACTCGCTTCCAAAGAGAATTTTAATCCGTTTCAAATCATTTTCAATGCGTGAATGGAAGAAACTTGATTTCGTATTGCTTGGAAACAGTGTTTTCAATTATTTATTGTTTTTTTAATATCAAAATGATGAATTATATTCCATATTTTGAGATAAAATATGTGTTTTTAGATTGATCTAACACATTAGAAATGTTTATGGATGTGATGTTTTCTGATATTTTTTGTAATTAAGAAATACGAAATGATTGGATTTAACTTTTTTAGGAGGAAACCGCATGATGGAATTGGTCAGGAAGAAAACAATATAGTTCGCGCTTATTTTTGGAACAAAAATATTAAACCATAAACAATAGGCAGAGACAATGAGAGAGAAAGAGAATCAATACTTCACCCGTATACTCTCAACCAGCCAAAGTGGGTGAAATCAACTCTAGCAGAAATCTCTCAAAATGATAATTGAACATCCCTAGCAGACAGTGAAGTGCTAATCTCCAGGTTGTCTACAGAATTAAAACAATAACCAAAGTTCCACATACTGCGCTGATTGCCAAATAGCTCTTTGCTCTGCATGTCTGAATCAACATGATTTAGAGCACTGCTTCATTGAGAACGCTGATATCAACTAGTTGCAAGGATACAGTGAGAAAATTGCAAGTAAACCTCTTGGACCTTCGAGTATAGCAAATGGATAAGTTATCTCCAGCGTTAGTAGCCTTTAAATCTCTACTAATATGATGAACGGAGTTTAAAATAGATTTGCGAAATTGAATTTCATGGATCAACTCGCATTGATGGAAGAAAACGATTCTGACGAATCTCCAAAGAACTTGAAGAATTTAGCAAATGGAATAAGTCTCCCTTCCCCTGGCAGCGACACTGATTCTGACGATGAGGATAGCCGAAGCATGCTGCTTCTGTCTGCTTTGAATAACTCTAAGGATATTCTTACTTCGAGATAAAATAATTCCATTTCTGAGTTTGATTTCAATTCTAAAAACGCGAATGACGCAAATAAAAATATTTTATTCAATAATAGCACGAACAACAGCAAAAGTATTATGAATAGCTATTCATTTCATATTTCCAGTGATTCAGAAAGCTCCTTGAGTTCATACCCTGCGTAGTCATTTAATTACAGCACCTTAAACTACAGCAATGATAGGATTAATAATAATACATTTTTGTAAGTTCCTAAGAGCACTTTAACTCTCAGTTTTGATAAAGTAAAATAACAGATTTTCTAAGGGAAAATTAATAGCGATTCATGTTCTTCAGGGTATGATTCTAAGAGCTTTAAACCATAGCAAGCAGTTGACAGCTTGCCAACATCTTTAACACCAATTCAAGAACTAATTCAACCTTTAGATAGATACTCTGAGTTATTCGAGAATTTATTCATAACAGTCAAGCCACCAAGGAACAAAGTTATGGAGAAATATTCAACAATAAATGCTGTAAATAAGAAGAAAAAGTACAGAAATAAATTTAATGAAGATGAAGAAGGTGATATTGAGAATAATAATAACTAAGAAGATGTCGCAATTCCAGAGAAATAAACAAAAGAGTCATTCCCAGCATAATTCGATAATAAGTAAATTGTCCAGTTGAAAACAAAAGCCAAGGAGGCATTTGAGAAACTAAAGTAAGATTCAGATAGGATCTTCAAAGAAGCGAAAGACCAGATCCATGGGGCATAGCACGAGAGAGACGAAATAGATAGGATTAATAAGTACAAGAAATATGCGCTTGAAGGTGTGGAGCAGTATTTTCGGAGTTTAAAAGATTAGTTCACTTCGGAATATGAGAAACTAAAGAAATGTAAAAAAAGGGAAAAATTAAGCCGCATGATGAACAAGATTGTACGAATTATTGATTCATTCTAATATCTCTCGGAGCCTAAGGATTTCGTTGCATTTCTCTCCAAAGATTTTAGCAGTTATTTTGAAATGATTTAAGCCTAACTGGAGGATATTTCTCAAGAAGGAAAAGAGATTCCTCCATCGTTTCATGTTGTCTATGAGAACCTTTATGATATCTTCGATTCACTCCTGAGCTACATATCACTACATCTACCAAACAAAAAGTTATTCACTTCCTAGATAACACAGCCTATTATCCTCTAGGAAAACTCCACTCACTCTCTTATCGCGCTGCATTCACCGCCAGTAAGAAAAAAAGAAAAATCAAATTAATTTTTTTAAACAAACCATTGAATAATTTGTGTTGTCGTTGCTGATTAATTTAAAGAAAAAGAAAATCGCAATATGGAACTCAAGGATCAATGAATTAGTTGAGTTCTCATATGAAGATGATGAGACTAATGAGCTCGCTAAGTTCAGTAACTTTCAGATCGTGAGTGATTCAGAATATGTGTATTTTATTGGTGGGTAGATTTACAGCAACGAGAGGAACACATTCAGCTCTTCCTCGAAAAGTTTCAAGATGAATGTGTCGACTGGGGAATTCGTTCCTTTGCGGGATATGCCATAAGAGAAAATGAAATTCGGAGTGGCTTTAGTTAATAATTGTATCTACACATTTGGTGGGTTGTGTACTTCAGAGAAATACAGAACTAACACTTGCGAATGCTATGATATAAGCTCAAATAACTGGAAATAACTCCCAGCGATGAGCAGAAACAGAGTATCACCTTTAGTGTGTCCGTTTATGGGGCTGAATAATGTCCCAGTGATTTTTTTACTTGGCGGAATGGAGGACAAAAATAATATCAGCTAAGCTGTCGATTGCTATGAGACCTAGCTGAATTAATGGATGCAGACTGTTGAAAAGCCAGTGAATCACAAATGTTACATACCGAAATAACTTGGATATGCTGTTCAAATTAACTAAGAATAGATTCTACTCATTGGAGGTAAGGAGATATTTAGCTAATTGAGGGCACATTTTGAGAAATATGAAGGCATTAATAATACTTTTTTTTTGCAGGAATGTCAGGACGGAAGCAGAAACCGACAACAAGTTTGCAGGTTTACAATGTATCGAAGAAATCAATTTCAAATTTAAGCTTAGATTCACTACCTTAAGGGATTATTTAAGATTTCCATGCAAGTTAACCGGTGATTTTCAACAAGGCAGTTTATCTGCTGAACACTTAAGTGAGCTAGTATTTCCCAGTGCTGAAGCAGTTGGATGGTGTGTACAATACTTTTAAGATAGGGCTGAATCAATAGGAGATTATATCAACTTAATGTATTTGAGGTTTGATGTAGATGTTGTTGTTAATTCTAGATAATTATGAGATGTTGATTTGAAAAAAAAAGAAAATAAGGAATTTAAATGTGTAATTTCCAGTAATTTCTTTCAAAACAATTGAAATATTCTGAAGGGATTGTGGAAGAATTTCATAACAAAAAATAGCTGTTTTTTATGAGCGGGGGAGATATTTGAAATTTTACGCTAAATGTTTTCATTAATCTATAAAAAAAAAAAAAAAAAGTAAAATGATCAGGATAGCAGAAAGAGGTCACTGGATTGCAACTACGCGAGCAGGGATTCTAGCTGTGAGTTTGGTTGACCTTGCAGTTGCATGTGAATAATAATAAAAGATATTTATGTTAGTTATTAAATACAAACAATTTTGGTTTCATTTATGATTCCTTTGGTATTAGAACACTATCTACATAGAAGAAGTTATTCTCACCACCACGAAGATGATATGGAAGACAACTAAGGGATACTGGTTTGGATGATACTTGGGGCTTTAGCAATTTCATTTCTAATTTTTGTGATCGCCGCATGGAAATGCAAAGAAGAAGAAGAGGAAGAAGAAGAGGACGAGGAAGAGGGAAGATAAGGATAAGAAAATAATACAGCAAGATAACTCCAAACAGTAGTAGAAGAAGACCAAAACTTATCGGTAAATGACAGATTAGAAGGAGGAGAACCAAGAAAAGTAATAAAATAACAAAAAGGATCAGTAAAATCAAAACAAACAAAAAAAAGTAAACGAAAAGAATCTAATAAAGTAGAATCATCCACTAAACTATAATCCAAAAAGAAATCTAAAGCCTGAAAGGTGATTTTCATAGATTGCATCTCACCTTGAAGTTAGAAGAAGAAGATAATGTATTTGCAATCCTTTGAAAATTTTGATTTGATTTGATATGTGTGTGAGTATTTTATCAATCTACCTTAGTCTTTTGATCTCTTCTTATTTCAAGTTTCAAGTTTCTACCCTTGTATTATGCCTCTAGCTAACACTTTAACATGATACCGCACATTTATTTTCATACATCAAGTTCTCAAAATACCCAAACAAAGCTCAAAAACAACAACAAAAAATTAAAACAAATGTTGCCTTGATAAGTGTAGAGATTTTGATCATTGAAAACTGATGAATATGAGCTATTTGGTAATTGACAGCCATCCCTAGCAGAATTAGCTTAAATCCTATTCTCTGCTAGAAAGCATTCATGGCATTTTGTATCCGTCCATAAATCCTCTTCACTGCAGAGAATGCAACTAAATGATCCAATATCAAACACATAATTCGGGCATCCAGCAACGCCAGAGTGCACGCAGATTGATCGTTCTGCGCAAACCAAACTGCAATCTATGCAGCTATCACTTCTACTAAAATATGAATATTTCTCACATCCACTAAGATTCTTATTAACACATTGCTAATCGACTGCTTCACTGCAATCAGAGCATTTCCCAGAAGAAGTGTCAAAAGTAAATGTCGAGCAAACCGGTTGGGTTGAGTTTATGCATGTTTCAGTTGAAGAATCTGCCATTTCGCAGTCAAAACATGATTTCGCAAGTCCATCGTATTTGTAGCTCATGCATCCAGCAACAGATGAATTTACGCATTGTTTGTTATTTTACTTTGAGCAATCCACACATGAGTCGGTGCTAGAGTCATAGCTGAACTGTAAACATGGATCTAATGAAGAATGAGTGCAAGTTCCATTTGTAGCGTGACTGCAATCATAGCATTTCACGGTTTGCTCGTCGTAGAGGTAGTTTTCACATCCAGAATGCCATGTATGCAGACAAACAAATCCACTTCCTTCGGAGCAATCTAAGCATGTCTTCGTTTTAGAGTCGTATACATAAGAGCCACATTCAGAACTCACTGAATTCAAACATTACCCAGATTCTGCAATTGTACAATCAACAGAGGTATCTGCAGAACTGCGATTGATCATCATCAGAAGTGCTGATAGACTGATAAATTTCAAAAGTCTGTTTGGCTTCATGTGAATGTTAGTATTGTCTTTCAAATAATGTCTTGCTAGCATTAGAAGAAGAGACTTAAATTTTTTTTTTAGTTTTAATGAATAATTTGTTTTCAAAAAAGTAAATGAATGAGCAACTTTAAACGAAGAAAGTTCTACTAGAGGGGAACCAAAATCAAATAAACAAATCATACGACAAAACAGATAAATTCATAGTAATATATTAGAAAATTACAGAAATAACTAAAGTACACAAGCATATTTAATTCCCCCTTCCTTTTCTAGCTCATTTCATCTTGTTTTACTGTCATTGCGAATCAGTGTGATATCTCTGTGGTTCTTGGGAATACTTTTTATTTGTTGATTGCTATTCCTATGAAAAATACGAAGAAGGATGCTATGAATGGATTGTCTTCTTTAAAGTTGAATGATTGTAACTGTGGTTACTCGAATGCGACCTCTCAGACAACGGTGGCATTGAGCTTTTACTACCATGGCAAGTTGGGATAATCTGCATGCCGCGTTTCTGAAAGTTTGAAAGTTCACCAATATTATTATTCATTTCGCTTCTCTCACATTCATCGATAGAATCAATAAAATCTAAAGAATTTTTTCTATTATCGTAGAAGGTATTATGTGTATTATTAGCATTTTCATGATGTGATCTACTAGATTACTACCTACTTTTGTCGAAATCCCTCATAATCAGTTCTTAATTCATAATTTATTGTTTTTCTTTGCTGAAACCTTGCTGAATAAATCGTTCATATGCATTATGCCGCAATGCATCTCTAATGAAATAATTATTTGTATTAATCCTCTAGCTGTCTTTATCCGCACTGATTCTCTTACTTAATACAGTTTCGTATGTCTATTAAAAACCCAATCCATCATTTTCTAATGCTCGCTGCCTTAGTTCTGTTTTGAAATCTTCCAAATCTTCTTAACAACCTATTCCATTTTTTCTCAGAATCTACTCTAAATGCTTGCATTTCTCGTAGAGTGCTGTTTCCCTCTCTGCGATTCTCTGTAACTAACTTGTCAATGTTTCCATCTCTCTGTCTTTTCCTGTAAGCGTATTCTACAGCGATGTATTTTCATTTTCAGCTTAGCGCAGATCATTCGTGAGTTTGCCTAATTTCAAGCTAATTTCACGTTTCTCCCTTTCATACTTGCTGAGTAATTCCTTCCGGTAATCTTCTTTGTTGATCTCTAAGTCTTTCTTGAGATTCTCTTCAACTTCCTCGATTTATTCCTTCATTAATCTGATGGAAAACAATATTCATGCAACAAAAGATAATATATTAACCAATTCTTTCTAAAATAATTTATTAATTCTCCCTACGTTTTAAGATGCTATGTCCTCTAAAGATCTTAATTGATTCTATCCAGCTTCGTCTACAACTCCAATATCTGCACATGACTCTCAGCTAAACTTTAATCTTTCATTTTAATCTACTTCACAAGCTGCTAATTCATCCCTTCTGCGTTTATTGTCACCTATTTCATCTTCTCTTTAAGTTTCCCACATTCATTCTCTAGATTCTCAGCTTTACTAGCATATTTACTACTCCATTACTCCCCATCAGTCACCTTCCTCTGTAACTAACTTACATCTTCTTCTAACATTACTATCCTTTACGAATACTACCCATTTTATTAACTTAGTGAATCATTTCTGTTTTCCAACTCAAATACTGTATTTTATAACTACTCCCGTTCAGCTTTAAGCTTCGTAGCAATCTCCGGAAGCTCAGTTTTGAAATCCTTAAGCTCTTATTCACACTCAGCACATCGCTGTTATTTAATCGCTAACTCTGTTTCTAATTCTTTTTCTCTTATTTGTGCTGCATGCTAGTGCTATTCTAATCTCACTCGAAGATCAGTTAAACTCAACTCATTCTCCTCTTATACTTCCATTAACGTCCTCTGTAATCTCTCCTTCTAATCCTCTAGCTGCATAACATCCAAACAAACAAGTAGGTTTTTATAAAAACTGGAAAATATTTCAACAATTTTCAAAAAATAATTCCCCATTTTTACTTTATTAATTTTCTCGATTTGATTGCCGATCTACTAACTTTGCATGTGATTAGTATTTTGCTCTTCCATCAGAAGTGTCTACAATCTCATAACTTCATGCTAGCTTCTCGCTGCTGCTTCTTCAATTTACGAGAGCTAACCATTTAGCTCACTAATATTCTAATTCAAAATCGCAATCTTCTAATGTGCCTCATCAAGTGACTAAAAATGATTCTCCGAAGAATCATTATGCGCGCATTCCTTCTACGATAACTGCTATTTCAGTTCCTGTACTAGCATCTTACATCTATGCAGTT
>Ga0302285_10000755_pt1 | contig 17797 bp, 12 predicted proteins | sample III_Fen_E2_2_FD_200455 | JGI IMG/M metagenome (GOLD analysis project Ga0302285, IMG submission 200455) | Peat permafrost microbial communities from Stordalen Mire near Abisko, Sweden - III_Fen_E2_2 | ecosystem: Environmental > Terrestrial > Soil > Wetlands > Permafrost | place: Sweden: Abisko... | reverse complement strand
AAATTATTTCTCTCCATTTCTTTATTTATCTTTGAAAATACCCCATGAATACGTCTAAGCTTTGTCTTCCCATCTGAGATGTATTTTCTTTATTGTAAGCTCAAGATTATCCGCAATCTTCTTCGTGAGTCTAGCAATGTAGCTCTACGATCCTGAACCATTACTACTACTATTACCACCTGACGCTCCTTCTGTACTACTTTCTTCAGCAGCTTGCACTTGCAGTGACTCTTTCTTGAGTAAAAATTTATCGATGCACATCGCAATGTAATTCTAAATCACAGATAATTTTCTAGCTAGCGCCTTTTCATCTTCAAAATTCCAACTCTTATCATCGATTGGTTCGACTAGCACAAAGATATTCTCGAGTACAACTTACACTGGCATCGAAGATAGCTTCGTCCATGGTACTTTCATGCTCAAACTACCAATATTCGATGCCTTTATCCGTACAGCACATTCTAAATTATCTAATACATCACTACGGATGCTGACATTCTCGACGCGTACATCACCCTTCCAGACACCTAAATGAAGATTGTTCGAATCAACTCCGTTGATAAATCGACCTAGGTAATTCTTTAAGATTCTCTCTAGAATGGACTCAAACATTTTTGGATGTTTCTTGAGGATAACTAGACTGACTCTTTCACGCTATGAAAAATAATTCTTTTTTCTCTTAATCAAAATTGCTATTTTCCTTTCCTATGAAGAATTTATTCTTTTATCAATGTAAATTAATCGAAATATTAAGGTTAATCACCACAAAATTACATCTTTTGACTTAACACATTTCAAAGAATTCTTGATTATTGTGAACAAAATTAGCAAGTCATTGCTTCTGTTTAGGCTTTCGATAAGTCAACAATATACTAAATTAATACATACTAATAGACATAAATATCACGTAATACTTCGGTTTTAATAGTTAAATCTAAGAAAAGTTAGAGAACAACAACTGTAAAGAAAATATCAACTTGAAGAATCTTTTGAGCCACACTCTTCTTTTTTATTCTTTTTATTGAGAAGTTCCGTCGTTTACGTTTACCCTAACTGCTATTGTTGATTAAGAACTGGAGATGCAAAGAAACTACTACCTTATTAAGGTATGTGCACAAAAGGGGGCTGCTATTGGGAGTTAAATGAAGAGCTATGAACGATGTGTGGACTTACACTGCGGTTATTAAAAGAATATTCTGAATCACGGATGTTTTATCCAATAAAAGTATTAATTTTAGTGTGGGAATAGGGTTTGACGCAATCCTCTGTGAGAACTATACTTTGCGTCTTCGATGAGCGCTAATTCAGGAAACTGTACTGAGGATCTAAGTATCAAAAGAGAAACATATGAAATAAAGGTTATTTATGTTTGAGAACAATTTAAAACAAAGATAAATGAGACAAAATTCTCCCCAAAATGTTTCTAATTTTGAATGAATTTACGAATTTCATAAAGCCGAGATGAAGACTGCTGCCTCGTGATTTAGTTCCTGTAATGCGAATTCATCGCGTTGAGATGTTACTCACTTTTTTCAATTATTTCATTGAGTTCTTTATTCTCTCGTTCATCAATTCCCGCACGACCATCAGCATCTTCGGAGGCACAACTATTGCTCAGCTTCTCCTGATTTGATTAAGATTTCTTTTAGGAACCATCTGATTCCGTTTATAATGCAAGATGAGGCATTTACGATTCTGAATCGATAGGTAATACAATCGGAGATTGTTTTTACGACACATGCTAATTTGTAGAACAATTACTAAATGAAATGGGATTAAACTTGTAATGCTATTAGCTTTGAGACTGCGAAGAAGTTGGCTGGATTCGAGTGGATATATTAACCTAAGAGTAGACTTTATTGATGTGCGTATCGTTTTCTGTTTTGATTTCTTCGATTTCTAGAGTTGATTTGATATCTTGCTAGATTGGTAGATCTTCATTTTTTCCAAGGAGAGAAACATTTGAATAAACTCTCCTTTTGATTTAGTTCGGTGGAATCTCTGCATCAATAGGTTTTAGAATTATATTTGGATTAGTCTTTTCATTGAAAGTGCCATTGAGATTACTGAATTCACTGGTGTTATTATGGTTAGTTACTGAAATATTATTGGTATTACTTTAGGTATTTCTAGGATTATCTTAGAGGTATTACTTGAAAGGTAGTTCAGTTAAATCAAGTCTACTGTTATTAAAAGACTGCCAGTTTGAGTAGAAGGCACCACTTTAATTTTACAAGAATTTTCGATCAGAGTTAATGTCAAAATTTTCATTTTGAAAACTTTCTGGAGCATAAGCCGCCTACTCAGGTTAAGGCTTTAAACTAAGTTTTCTCTCTATCGGTCGTGACGATGTGAACTACCATTGCGACGATAAATGTGAAGGAGGCTAAGGCGAACAACTACCGATTTCAGAAGGTTAATTGGCTTCTTCATTTGCTAGAGATTCAGAGATTTTATGCAAAATCCGCTATTTTGCTGTTTATGGTCGTTTTTGTTTATTCTTCACTATTCCAGCGTCAATACTCACCATAAGTATCTTATCCTTTTCATCTGAGATAACTCTACTTTCTCTCATCTATTTCCCTTCTAAATTCACTGATTTTTTATTCCTTTATGATTCGGACAAACCTTCTCCATCCTAAATCTCTCCTTCTAGATCTTACTCTGTAGCTGAGCCTGTTAGCTCATGTCGGTACAGAAAATTATCCAAATAAAAGACATATTCATGCGTTACTGATTTATCCCTTGGAATTCGCCTATGCGTCATAGGGAGAGGTGAAAGAAATTTCGCAAATTCCTCGATTTACAATAAATACGCAGAACTATGAATAAGATCATATGTTTGGGTTTCACTGTTTAGATTCTACTAAACTTCAACTTTAACTCTAGCAGCACGTAGCTTTCTCACAGAATTTTATTGCTTTTCTCTCTTTTAGTGAGGATTATTGTTTTCATCGACTCCATTTTATTTTTCCTAACCAATTGCTTTTTCTTCGCCTTACGCATTTCCTTTATTGTTTCCTTTTCCAGATTAGTAAAATTTAGGGTTTGATGAATCACCATCTTTGTTGTCAGTATTACCTTAATTATTTTACTTTTATTCATTCGAGTTCATTTCCTAATATCCTTAATTTGGTATTTAATTCCCATGTTGTGGAGCACTTAATAAAAGCTACGAATGCGCATTCTAAACACTCACACTTTTCTTAGGAAATTAACTCATCCCATGCGAATGGTATTACTGCTGTTATTATTATTCCTTTTACTGCTATTGCAACGAACAAGTAAGTTATTAAGAGTTATTACTGCTCATCACTTATGATCTTTATTCTGTCATCATGTTAATTTCGTTATTTCCGACTTGCAAACTATTTTAGTTTCCATGATCGTTGTCCTCAACGCTGTCTTCACTGAATTATACTTACTTCAATTACTCATTTACTCTTCTTTGCTAGGGTCGTGAAGATACTTCGAGAATATCTTCTTCTTAGTTTTGCTTTTCTTGTTGCTGTAAAAAGAGCATTTTCGTTTTGAGCAAAACAGAAGATTTATTAAATTAAGAGAACGTCATTTTCTAAGGATTTGGATTATCCTGTGATGGCTCTGAGCTATTCGGTGTGTCGTTTCCCTTTTTGGAACTCAATTGCTTAATAATCTGCAATTAAGATAAATTTGCTGGAAGGATGTTTTTCAAAGATTTCACAGGGAATTATTTTCCAAGCATAAATTACAACTGCATGTTATTATTGTTATTGCCTGAGAGCTATTGCTGTTACTATAACAGCTGATTGTAAACAGGTTTGATCTTAGTATGAAATGGTACAGCAGCTTATTTAAGTACAGCGTTTTTATATCGATTTCTGAATTCTAAATCAGGATTAGATTCTGCACTCGAAGTGAAAAATCTCAGCAACGAAATATGAAACCCCGTTGAAAAATCTTTGTAAAGATTGTAAAGCTACTGAATCAACGAAACGAACATATCTCTGAATGTCTCAATGTCTTCTTCTTACGATTAACCGCACAGGAGTTGACCTTCTTCTTCTTATTACTGGCACTTTTATTATAACTGCTATTATTCTTAGCTGTTATTCAAAATAGTTTAGTAAGAATGTAAATAAATGTCTTAATTCTCCTCGATGATTTAATCACCATAGACTTATTTCAAGCGATCTGCTTCCTAAGGCGATAAATGAGCCAACGAATTAATAGAAGATTCCTAGGAGAATCGTAATTATACTCTTTCCCCAGCTGAGAGAATTCTACTTAGACTGTCTAATACGTTCCTAACACTAATCAAAGAAGTCCTGAGCTAATACATATCTTCGATGCTTTCTCGTTCGTTCTTGTAGATTCCTTGTTTTTTCTTGGATAGTTGATATGTTTACGCATCGTTCCCGATAACTGCTTCTAAGCAAATGTCTACTGGAAGATGCGAAGCAATTTTCTATGCAGCTTGCTGATCTGAAAAAACTCTACAAAATATGTAATTTTCCTCTTATTTTAAAATATTCTTTGTTTCTTGATCGAGTGTGCCTTGTTTTAAGCGGAATGCTAAATTATCTTCATATTCTTTACGAATTCTCACCTCTGAAGGTACCCATTTATTTCGATATTTCTCGTATTCGGGACAATTTAACTCCCTGCAACTTAACGAATACTCTCGTAGATCGTATTTCAACGCATACATGTAAACGCATGCTTTAGCTATCAACAACGGTGGCGAGATAATGAACGTTTAACTGCCATTTTAATTCATAGCAGAAACGCCTTGCTGGTTTTGCTAAGTTGTGTTGATAGCGCTATTCTAAGCTGAAGGGAGAGACGGAGTAGGAGGTTAGTACATAAACGCTCCAAGAGAAGGCATGCTTATGGGGTTGCTAAAACAAGGAACATTTGAATGCTAATAGAATACGTTGCTGAATACAGGAGGGATTTTATTGAAACTCCGGATATTCCCACATATCCCCCCTGCAGTTAGCTGGGAGTATTGTAGATTCCCTTAAGGGTTTAGCGCTCCAACAAACTGAGGTTAACTCAAAGAAGAGTTAATTTATCCTTAGATTGGGAGGTTATTTAAGCTTGGTGGGGCATTATTGTTATTGGTAAGAATAAGATTCTAGCTGAAGATTCCAGGTTTCCTGTTATTTTAAGGGTATGTAGAAGTAAATTATCCATTTTAGCCTGGATTTTCAAGATTTGAAAACGATGCAATCCGTCCTGGTGAATCGAAACTCGACGGTGTAGCAGGATTTATATCGATTGTATTAGGGAAAAGCAGTTTATTATGATTCTAATACAGAAGCCCATCACTTTTGTCAATAGGTCCAGGTGAAGCTGAAGAAGAACTTGTAAGGACTGTGGAAGATGCTAAGATCTGCGATAATAGCCTCTGTAGAGAAGATGCTCGTTAAACAAAGATGTCTAGCAACTTAAACTCTGCTCTTCGAAGCAATATTATCCCACAATCTTCTTCGCCAGAAAATTTGATTATCCTCAAACTTCCTTTGAAATTATGCACACTTGTGTTGATATCAACTTCTTTGTATTCTCTGTATAAACTGCGATCAACTACAGCCTTCCCTGTGATCAGTAATTCCTTCGTTAGCTTTGTCCTAGACTTAAGTGTATCTCTTAACTCTTTGAATTTATGTAAAGCATGACGAAACTCTTGACGAATTTCTCGTAATGATTTTTCTTGCAGTTTTAGGCATCCAACATCCACATCGTCTTCGCATCCATCAATGGATTGCTACTTTGTCTGCCTGTTTATGCCAGCGTTTGGTATCCCTGGATCAAAAGAAAGATTTATTTTTAGGGAATTTTTCAAATGTAAACTTTTGTGATGAAGATAATAAAAATATGATTTGTTTTACCAGGAGATATTTATTTCCCACTGTAATCAGCAGGATCACCTGCTGCTATTGGATCTTTTTTCTTATCAGCACTTCCACTATATATCGACGAAGCGATCTCGTCTGCTTTGAGCCTCTCTGCAGTTGATCGTGTGATGTCATCATCGAAATGCCTGAGAATCTACCCTTTTTCGAGGGAGACTTGATTACTCGAATAATTATAGAAAATAACTGCATCCTTGCCACTTTTGCTACCAATGTATTGCCTGAAAAACTCTCGCCTTAGCGCAGCTAACTCCAAAATACTGCAAAGATGATAATGATGTGATAAGATAAAAAATATGCCGCAGATTAAAATTGCTCCAAAGATGCTCTATTCAAGAGTATCTGCAATAGCAATTTGCTACCCAATGAATAGGAAAAACACTAAGACTACAATGGAATGAAGGATAAGCTCTGAATCTAGTAGCAATTGAGATTTTATTTTGATTGCTGAAGCTAATGCCATCAGACTAGAGGCATTCCAAGTTTCTTGTTATATTCTAACTTATGGAGATGCATGAATAAGGGCTTAGGTTACAATAAATCCAACAGTCATTACCCAATATGATGCTGCAGGACATGTTCCTTTGTTACTGCATCTCAATAGAAACTGCACGAATCCTGCAAGGAGAAAAATACTGCAAATGATTTTGACATTCAACTCTTCTTTAAACAAATTGGAATCTCGAGCTGTCGCCCAAAGAAGAGCTTACAACAGATTCAGAGCAGATACTTCATATTTCCATAATACCCTACTCACATATCGGCTCAGCTTCATTCGTGCCTGCTTTCTTGTATTGACACACGATTTTCACCAAGCGTCCAAGATGTTTTCTCTGATCTAAGTGAAAGATATATGTTTATTTGTCTTGTGATGTGAACAGCTCAATTTGTGGTCTCCGTCGGCTTAAACTTTCCTACGCCGCAGAAGATTTTGTACTCGCTTTGTACAACTTGATAAATACACAAAATTTGCTTTAGTTTTCTGAATTTCACGCTCCCTCCCGAAAATCGCATTCTCTCCCACGCTTTCATATTTTGCTTCTAAAAGTCAAGAAGCATCAAATTAGCTTTTTTAGTGTAATAATAATATGTGAAAAAAGAAAGATAAAAAAGTATTTTGAAGTTCTAATTTCATTGTGGAGAAATCTACTTCTCTTGAAATGTAAGATTAGCTTTGTTGATCATTTGAACTACCAAAGTCCAATCTATTTTAGATTTTTCACTCTTTGGACTCCTGTAAATGATTAGATGCGTTGATTACAGACAGACAGTCATCTAAAATAACTGAAAAAACTGAAATTTAATAATCTAAGTTTATCCCTGTAAACCTAAAAAATTAATACTACTAAATAACAGAAACACTAATTGCTCTTTCTTCTCTTAGGTCACCACAATATGACAATCAATCATTCATTTCATGAAATCCTTGAAATACGTTTCAATTAAGAATTTAAATGACTACCCAAGAGAAGTACCTTCGCTCCCAGAAGTTAAATATGTTTAATATTCACTATTCGCTCTTATGAGATTAGTCAGCTCATCGAAAACAGCTTTTCGTCTTGTATTAATTTTAAGGCTTGGTAGCTGAAGTAGTATCACATCTAGCGTCTGTTAAAGAGACAAAAAGAGACGTGATACCGAATTCTCAATGTTCCTCAGTATCTTAAATTACACCGCTTAAATCCGAACAAGTTACCCATCAATAAACTCCGAGAGATCCTTTTGGTTACATTTCTCTACATTTTTCCTAAAAATGAAGATCTTTGTGTTGATTTCCTTGCAAATCTCAAAGAGTTTCTTTGTAAAAAGCAAATCCTATTTCACGCATTCTAAAAGATACCCCGAATGGGAATTCATGTCAGTTAAGAGCATTTCGCTGTTAAACACTTCGAGCTTGAAGTCAGAGGATTACTTCAAAGCGAACATGCACTCGCTGAACGATTTCCCTACATCTTCTCTTTCAAATACTAAGCCTTAGGCTTTTTGCTAATATTAGTATCGCTCATCTTCAAGAGCTGTCCCGCAGTAAAGCAACTACAGTAACATTTTTTTGAGATAAAGAGCTTGCTGCAAGCTTACTTTAGGGTGTGCAAATGATACAACGCCTACTTTATCATTTATTTAAAACAATCCTTTCAAATTAACTTCGACAAGCTCTTTCCTTTCTTTTTCTTTGTTTTCTTCTGTTGGAAGATCACCTGAGACTTCTTGGCAGACTTTGAAGAGGCTTGGAAGAGAAGAAAAAAAAGATATTATTTTTTAAATATTTGCAAAAAAAATGTGTTTTTCTTCAGCAATATTGGCTGTTAATGTATACCTTTGAAGGCTCTCTAAGGTATTTGGATGATCTTCATGATATGCCGCTAACGAGATCGCTGTTTCTTCATATTTATTTATTTTCTTACTCTACACAACATCCAGCAGACATTCCATATATTCAATTTCCAGCCAACTGAAATATTGAATCTATGCTAAGTCTGTACAATAAAGATCTTTAGAAGTTAAACCTAGCATCCTCTTGAAACTAGCCTGAATATTTCATATAATTTTAAGCTTAAATAATGATAAAAATACAAAATATTTCTAAAATTACCTAACTCGCAGATAAATCGCTAACTCGATGAGAAATGCTAACTTAACTAGTAGCAGTTGCTCTACCTAGAGCTGTGCAGAGCTCAAAACATTTATTTTCGATTTCTTTTGAAAAAAAGAAACCTCCTCCAAGAAATAAAAATGTCTCAAGATAACTCTGAGGGTTTGATTTTATAAAATTCTAAGTTTCCTGTATAAATAAACTCAACCCACTAGCGATATCACTTGGTTCTGATGTTGTATGTTCATCAATAGTGTTCTTGATAACTTCTAGTTCTTCTTCAATCATTTCTTCTTGCAAGTTCTCAGTAGAAAATAGCAATAATAATTGTTTTCCGCATATACCAAAGATCTAAATTTTCGAGACAAGACGATTCTTTTTGAATTAGTGCTTCAAAGTCACATCTATTATCCCTGAAACACGAGAAGGAATTTTAGGAGACTACAGCGAAGTAGAGTTTTATGGGCTAGTAAGAGAGTTATTAGGTGATTAGATGACTTATGAATGAATGCCTTTGATCTCATCCCAGGGAATTCTATTATCAATTTGAGGTTCATTTTCTTGAAGGTAGTTCTAGTTCAAATCGAGGACATAAATCTAATTCAGTGGCTTGATATTCAGTTGTTGAACTTTCTCTAAAGGGATGTGATGAGTTCTTATATGAATTTCTTCATTATCTTGTTATTATTACCCTGCCATTTGTTGATTTGGAATGTTGTCTGATTTGATAGGAAGATATTAATTAGGAAAAATTGCTTAAGTGAATAGAGAGAGCTGATTCAATAATAAATGTTTTAAGCTAATAAATGAAATCAATCAGTTTTCTTTTTAATTACAAATCTTTTTTGGATGTTTTTTTTTAGTTTAGAAAGAATGATATGTTGGGGGGAGGAGAATTGAATGTTTTTTTGCTTTGTTTTTATTTTTTGGGGATGCTGATGGTTAAACGATAGACAAGTAGAGAAGAGAGAGCAAGAATTAGTGGTAGAAACAAGGCCAAAAAGAGAGCAAAGACAAATTAAGCCTTTCTAAACATAATATTTTTTACATAGAATCATTGATATTTTAAGATTTTTTTTGAATGGTGGAGAAGAAGAAACCACATGTGGTGAAAGATGGAGAAGCATCCAAGCCAACTCACATCACTCACAAGAAGTCAAAGCTTGATAAACTAGAAGGCAACAACAAGGTGTTGACAGTTGATAAGAAAGATGTTCAAAATGGGATTGAATAAGATGTGAAGGTGACCAAGAAAGAAAAAAAGGAAAAAAAAGTTGCAACTACATCTGAGGAAAATATTGAAGAGAATGCTCAGAGCAATGAAAACAAAGAAGAAGGAGAAGAAGGCAAGGAAAATGAAACCGAGCATTCAGAACCTGTCAAACATAAGATATTCTTCTTATCGATTAGACAACTCAAGGAAAAAGAGGCATTTTTATAATAGCGAGTAAAGGAGTTACTTGGTGGCGATAACAAGAATAAACGTAAGAGAATGTTCTACGAGTTAAAGTAAATCTCCAATGCTCTTGAGAATCCTGCAAAGTTCGTGAGAGACCCATTGGATGAGGCATTCAAGAAACGAGTCGATTTGAAAAAAAGAGTCAATAAGAAAATTTCTAAAAAAAGAACCAACGAAAATAAGAAAAAGAGTGATGCTCGTAGGGAGCGTAGATAGATTGTAGGCATGTAGTGTCTTGGATGTAAAGAAGTCGGCCATTTAGTTGCAGATTGTCCTAATGTTAAGATTCCTTCTAAACAAATGCAAAATATATGCTACAACTGTGGTTCATCTGATCATTCATTGAAAGATTGCAAGAAAAAGAAAAACGGTAGCACTCTTAAATTCGCTTTCTGCTTTGTCTGCAAGAAGAACGGACACATCAGCAGAGATTGTCCACAAAACCCCAATGGGCTCTACGTCAAGGGAGGTGGCTGTTTCATCTGTGGAGACGTTCATCACACATAGCAAAATTGTCCCAAGAATCCAATTAATTCGATCAAAGCAGCTAGAGAGGCACCTGAAAGAGCCCCAGCAGCTGCAGGTTCAGAATAGGAACCGCCTCAAAGACATCATAAATATTTCAGAAAATCAGAGAAAGATTTTAAAACTCTCAATAAAAATAATAAATCTGATACAGTTTAAAATTGATTTGGTTGAAAAAGATATTTTTATGCATTTTTATATTTTGTTTTGCTTGTAAAAATTGATATTTCTTTTCAATTTCGATCAGTTTATCCAAAAAATATTTATGGATTTTGTTGCATTAGTTGAATGGAATTTCAAAAAATGCACTAACCCCTCCTCAGGAAATAATCTTTCGTCAAAGAATTAAAATCTTTGCAATTATTAAGCTAAGACAAGGAGGAATTTTTAAGGAAATTAATTCGAATTTTTAATCTTAGAAAAATCAAGCAAAAATATCGCGCGTGTGTGTTTGTGTGTGAGTACCTGTAAAACTGTGTAGAATGAAGAGTTCGCTCAAGAGAAAGCATCTTCCTAGTAATTCTGAAGAATCCACTTCAAACACTGGAATAAGCAGTGGTAGTACTCTGTTCAATCCTATAAGAACTACAAAACAACAATAGAGACTTAGAGTTGCTCAACTGTCTAAACCATTAGGAGCACCAACCTAATAACCTTAATCATCTGCAGCTACAGCTACAACTGACCTTATCGATAAGTAAAAATCTATTCAAGCAGGATAAACTTAGCAATAAAAGCAGGCTTAATAATCATCAGATGCGCCTTAAGTTGCAAATTTTGTAAAATAAATACAACCATAGCAAACTCCACACGTTACTGTTAACATTCCTTCAGATGATGCTTAAGTTTCTAAGAATCAGGAACCTCACAATTAACAATAAGTTTAAGTGAATAGTTAGTTAAATAAATAAGAACAAAACGTTCCTGAAACCTATGCAAATGACATCAATAAGGATAATAATCTTGCAATCAAATTGAAGCAGACACAATAGCTGACAAACTAAGAGCAGCATATCTAGAATAAAGACTATCAAAACGATAAAATACCTGTTTCTTAGGATTTTGAAACTACCCCCTAATAAAACAATCAGCCACTGCTGCAGTAATAACAACAATAACAACCAATTTCAGCCTATCGGGCAGATATTAAACCATTATTACAATAACAATAATCCATAAAAAATGAAGTATAAGCTGAAAAAGATAATTAACATGAACAATTCAAACCAAAATCATAAGACATTGGAAATTAGCAATAAAATTATAAACCATAGCAATCATAATAACATCAAAGCAAACAACAAAACATACCATTAGACTAACTGGAATTCAACTTTCGAGTGTCAAATCGAAGAAGAACTAGTGAAGGACGTCGATATTAAGTGTAAAATGGAGAAGATAATCTTGAAAAAGAGATATTTAACCCCGAAAAGAAAGGATAATTGCAAGACAGAGATCTAGACAAAGAACGATTAGATATCAGACAAATGGCTAGACGAAACAGCAATGGATAAGGAAATACCAACAATGGGAATAATAACAATAACACTGAAGCGATTTCTAACGATGAAAACAACAAGAATATTGAAGATAGAATTCTTCGACCAAGACTTTCCCTAGGATCTTAGCTGCCCAGCAAGAATTCCTTTGCTATTACAAAGCATACAAAGCTACTTAAACCATTCCCGAAGATATCCTCAGTGCTGAATGTGAGTGCATTTGAGTAAATCGACCATGAACTTCGCTTCTATCATTTACTGTTTTAACTGATTGAAGAAACAGCTAACACAACAAAGCTAGAATATGCTAATTCTCCTGAATTTTTGCATTTTCTCGATCTTCTCAATGACAGGGTAAAGTCATCGTTCTCAAGAATAGCGAATAATAGAAGAAAAAGCATTGTAAGAACATTTAAAAAATGACAAAAAAATATTTTGATATAAATAAAAAAGTTTGTTAATTATTCTCTGTTCTTCTTTTTAGATGCTTGAGCAGCAACCGCAAGTCAAAGAATGCTTATTTAATCGATGGGAGCGTTCGAAGCAAAGAGTCGTGTAGAATATGATGCAAAAATACTTGAAAAAATATCAAAAGTTTTAAAAAGTTGAGAATAATCTTACTGCTAGCAAAGAATACAGCTACCTCTTAAAGTCCATTACGAGTTTACTAAATCAAGCAGAATCGCCTGCTGCATTTTCGTTTTAAGATCTCACATAGATGATAGAAGATAACTCTAAAAAGGCATTAATAAACGCAGAAGCAGCTAATAAAGCTGCTATCAAACCTGTAAGATATTTTTGTGGTTTCCAATGTGCTTTTCTAATATGTATCTTTTATTTTTTTCCTTGAAAGGTCATTGGAGGAATTGACTTAATCGAGCAAGAAGAATAGAATATGTTAATCCGTGAGAATCAAATGGATGAAGCTTATTTGAATCTTAGTAAAGTAGTTTTTAGTGATTGGAAAGAAATTGAAAGTTTTGATGAATTCACTTGGCTGGGAAATCAGTAGAAACTTGTAAAGACAGTAGTATTTTGAGAAGACAAACGAAACCATACATAAGCGGTCATATTTCTGTGTCTTCGTTTTTTCCCCTAGAAATATTAACTTTAATAGTTAGAAGGAGTTCTAGATTTTGTAGGTAAGCTGATTTGTCTCATTTTTAGTCCTAGACTATCTAAAGAGTTGTATTTCTAATTGTGTTTGTTAAAGTAGTTAAATGTGTATGTTATATGTAGATAAATTGTGTTTTATTCGAAAATAGATCATTTTTCATATGTAATTAGCAGAATGACTCTCTCTGTTACAGGATTACAATTATTATCTAAATCCGTTTTAAGAAGAAGAAAGAAAAAACGAAACTCAAGAAGGCTTAGTATGATGCTCAATAATACGAATAAGCTATAATTTTGATTGATTTCTAATTGGAAAAGAAATTACTTTTTTGATGTAATTTTGGATGTTTTTTAAGTTAATTTTTTTTAATTTCCTGGTGAAAAAAATTACATAAAATTGAGCTGAAAAAAAAAATGGGTTAGACGATAGCCAGAGATTTAGGGCTAGAAGTCAGCGAAGAAGAAAGCTAACATGTCAAGAGAGTTTAAGAGATAGCCAGAGATATTATGATGAAGTAGAACTTAGATACTAATGGACAGCATGAGGAAGACGATGAAGAAGAGGAAGAAGGTGAATCAATCTTGGAAGATGAAGATGATAACAGTGAATCATTTCAAGGAGGGGATCATGAAATATACACTGAAGAAAACCATGGAGAGGAGGAGAATAGTATTTCAATCGAGGAATAAAGTAATCTCAGAGGAGGGGAGGAGAGGGGAGGTTATGTTTTTTGAAGGATTAGGATATTTATTTTCATATTTTATGAAAATTATCTCTCAAAATGTTAATATGCTTTTGTAACTCGTAATCTCCTCAAAAAAGAAGGAAAATTAAACGATGGATAGGAGAAGTTTGAAAGGCCATTTTAGTCTATTAAAGTGAATAACTTTTACTCAAAACCCCACTAAGATGGAGAAAACTCAGATGACGAAGAAGAACATTAATAAGATATGCTTGATGGGATGAGTGATGATTTTGGGAATGACAATGAGGAATCTGGAGATAATGGTGACCGAAAGAATGATGATGGAGAAGGTGAAAACAACTAAACATTTGCTGCTGCTGGAGATAAGAGTAAATTTTGTTATCATTTTATGAGAATTATTTGTATTATCCTTATAAGGAATCCATTATTTTGGGTAGGAGTATTAAAAAAAGAATGTTTTTTTTGTGAAAAGAACTTGATTTCGTTATTTTTTAATGAACTCTACACAAAATCCTATTTTTTTCTCTCTTAACATTTTCTTTTCTTCCTTCAAGAAAAATAGATGAAAAAATCTCTAGAAAACAGCTAATACGCAAGATATTCATCGGTTTTCAAAGAACCATTGAATCTTGGAAATCAATCTGATTCTGAATCTCTTAACACCAGCTAATTCGAGGTCTTTTCATCTCAATCAGACATTGAAGTTGGCTCCAACGTGTTCACACAAGAACTCAAAAAATCTCCCATCACACCTAAAGGAAAGAAAAACACTTAACAATCTATCTCTACTCCTCCTGATTACAAACAATCCCCTATCCAAATCAGAAATACTTCCATCAAACAAACTGGAAGTGAAAAGAGTTCTCGTTAATCCTCCAATGCTTAAATCACAATGAGCAGATAACCATCTGCAAAGATAGACAACTATGAAAAATATGCTTAGCTTTTCTTCCCTGAGTTGTAGGGATCGTCACAGAAATCACTTCTAAAAATAGCATAAGCTTCATGAAGCTACAAAAGTCATTGCAAAGATACAAACAGCATAAATCTAAGGTATTTTTCCATGTTAAAAAAATGGGCTACAGGAAAATTTAATTGAGTTCTTCATAAACAAAGTTTTGTTTCAGGAGGATTCAATTTGCTGCAGATTTCACCTTTAAAATATTCTTAATAATACTATCCAATAAATTTACTATTAGTTTCTATTTTGCTTTTTTTTTATTCGTTGCTAGTTTTTCTTTTTCTTTCTTTTATGTGCTACGGTTGGTGATTTTAATGATATGGTCATTTAACCTTTTTTGGTATGAATTTCAAACAGTGTGTTTACCTAAAAATATTAACTGTTTGTAAGTAAATAATGCATTATTTTGTGAGTTTTATCTCCAAATTTATTCCTTTTTTGCTAAGTGTTTTTAACTTCTAAAAGAATCAGCCTGAATTTATTTGTCTCTCCCCCCCTGTAAAAATCCAAGAATAATTAAATGATTTTTAAACCCTCCAAGGGAAATCTGAAGATTGATATCAAACCTGAAACTAGAGACAAGCAAATAAATTCAAGTGCAGTCAGATTAGGCATAACTAAAATAAACTAACTCGTCAATCACCCAACCATCAGGAGAGAGAAAACTAAGATCAAGAAATTCAAAAATTATGCCTTCATTGCTTCTAATTTTTTCATCAATCTTGCTGCTTGGAATACTCACCAATCATCTTGCCCGAGCTGATGGAACTGAGCGGTTGGCTTATCTCTCTTGCGTTACTACTAAATGTGATAACTTAGTGACACTCTGCTAAGTTGAATCTGATGAGTGTGCTACAGATATGGTAACTTTTGCGAATTGTCAAGCATCTTAATCCTCAGTTTGCAATAGCGTATCTGTCGATGATAAGCTCTTCAAGTAAACGATCTCAAAATGCATATCGACTTGTCAGAAAGGCACTTCGGATACTCGCTTTTAGGACTATATAAATTGCGTTTAATCATGCCAAGCGAATATTCTTTAATTCGCAAGCAGACTTTTATTGATCTTTATGATATTGTTCATTGTATCATGAATTATCATGCAATTGCTTAGCTTTTCCATGTGTTTTTTAATCCAAACTATAATAATTTGTTAGAATTACTTGACCTTAAACGCTGTTTTTGAGTAGCTGCATTTTCTTTTGGTTTGCTTACTTTCTCCAAAGAATACTCCTACATTATGCAAGGTAATATGCAGCTCAAATTGATTAAGTATCAAAATATTTGAATAATTTGTCACTTTGGTATGAGAATCACAGTCCTGAAAAACAAAATTAAAAGCACATCAATAGATTATTTTATTTTTTAATGTTTGCTGGAAAAAATTGACTTGAAAATAGAAAATTTCCAACACTCAACTCTTGCCCCTGCCTTCGCAAACAATTTCTTATCATAAAAAATTCTTCAGCACAGCAAGAACGATATGAAAACTGTACTTATTTTCTCTGAAAAAAAACACATTTTCAAGTGTGTTTGCATCACTCTTTTTTTAATCAATTTTGTTGAAGATTGTCTCCAAACAATTCTCGAGAGCGAAATTGAATGTAACGACTGTGAATAATGTTAGTAATTCTCTGAGAATAAAGAGGAGAAGAGTGGGACAGACAAAAATTAAATTTATTTCACGTCAATCTGGAGGCAATTGAGAATAATTCCACAAGATTTAACTTACACATGCTGTATTTAGTTTGCTTCAATCGCAGTTAATGAGATTATTTTTTTCAAAAAAACTGATAGATCAATAGATCTTTTTCTAATAATTATTAATAAAACCATATTTATCCATGCTTTTACCCTAACTACTTCCATATTAGTTATCTTATTTCTCACCAGAAACTGCATATGATTCATCTCCGATGAGTTTAAATGAACAATTTCTCATTTTTATTAAGATTTCACACACACACACACACACACACACACACACACACACACACACTGTATAGTTTACAAATAATATTGCTACTTTGTTTTGTTTCTTAATAGGCTAGTTTACTCTTTAGAAAGCACGAATAAATCAAATCCTCAAAGAGACATATCTTGATTCTGGGAAATTGTGATGAGTTACTTAAGGAATAGACACTAACACTAGATAAAAATTAGAGATTGTGCAAATTAATGTTCTAGCAAAAAGTGGAAACTATGATTTGTGACATCCAATCTCTTCAAACCGGTAGAATACTAATAAATAAGATTTGAAATTGAAGGGAAAAGAGGTAGGAGAAGGAGAAATGAAGAGATCAAATGAAAGATAAATTTCTTTCTATCATCTTCGTTTTTTTCTTGAAATGTCTCCAGCAAGCACACACATATCAAAAAGGGATGACCAACTAAAGGAATTCTTTCAGAAACAAGTCTTTACAATTGAATCTTCAATCTCTGGGCAAAGACATCAAACTGATTGTAGATATGTGTGGCTATCCTTATTTCAGTGTAACCATTTAACGCTTTATTGATTTGTTATGTGTGATGTTTGGTGATTTTCAATAAAAAAAGTTAAAAAGGTTTTGGAAAGATTTTCTAATTTAATAATCCAATAAATAAGATAATTTAACACACACAATTGATTTCATTCAGCAAGACTACTATTTTCCTGAAAGCACAGCAATCCACTCACATAACCACATGCTTGTATCTTCATCTGAATTAAACCATCAGCAGTAGTTATTTTTGAACCAACAAAAATACAGAGAATACTTAGAAACTTCCTAAAATGAAGTACTTCGATGTGTGCAGAAAGAGATCGAACAGACAGAAACTCTGCAGGCATAGATAAAAGCTAAATGGAGGATGACTAGATAAATACAGGGAATTAATTAATTATTGTAAGAAAATAGCATTTTTTGTAGATACCCTGAACAACCATAGTAAATACTGGGATAAGTGCCTAATTCAGGATATCAATAATAAATACAATAGGGATAACTTCGAGAAAACAATAATGAAGCATAATAGTACATATTTTAATAAAATTTAT
>Ga0302285_10000754_pt1 | contig 17800 bp, 12 predicted proteins | sample III_Fen_E2_2_FD_200455 | JGI IMG/M metagenome (GOLD analysis project Ga0302285, IMG submission 200455) | Peat permafrost microbial communities from Stordalen Mire near Abisko, Sweden - III_Fen_E2_2 | ecosystem: Environmental > Terrestrial > Soil > Wetlands > Permafrost | place: Sweden: Abisko... | reverse complement strand
AGGAAGGTTGCAATGCTGACAGGGTAATTCAAAACTGACAGCTAAATCCTGTAGAAATACGATGTGATAATATCTACTCCTGAGAATTGGGATGTCAACACACGTCGTTGGAAAGACAAAAAGGCTATTGCGAGCAAGAACATTAAGTTATTCATTGCTGATGAGTTACATCTTCTCAATGAAGGCAACTCAACATATGAAGTTATTGTCTCTCGTATGAGATAATTTTCGTCTTTGCTGGCATCTAAATAAGACACTAAATCGGACTCCAAGAAGGATTCTTCAAACAATTTCCAAATAATCGGTTTAGCCACTTCAGTAGCTGATTATCGAGTAATATTTGGTTATCTTTGAAGGTGTCTAATAATTATTTGTTATTTTTTAGGAAATGGCATCTTGGATAGGTGCATCTCCAAGCAACACATTTAACTTCCATCCTAATGTCAGACCATATCCTGTCGATATTCATATTACTGGCTTTGAGTAGCATCACCGCCGTTCAAGATTAATTGCTATGCAACGTCATATGTATCAAGGTAAAACATAATTAAACCTTTTACATTTTAATAAGTACTGAGATTTTTCAATTATTCTTTTAACATTTGCAGGTTTGAAGCAATTCTTGAAAGGAAGTGAGCAACAAGGTGTGATATTCGTATCCGACCGCAAATAAGCAAAGTTAACAGCAATAGATTTGCAGACTCTCGCTGCAGGTGACAATAACCCAACGAAGTTCTTGAAGGTTCCTTGGGAAAAAATCTCTGAAATTGCAAGTTCCCTTGAAGAAATGTAACTGTCGCAATCTCTTAAGTACGGTATTGGATTTATCTATGAAGGAATGCTAGATCGAGATAGAGAAGCAGTCGAAGAACTGTACCATGCTGGTGCGATTTAAGTTCTTATTTCGACCTACAAGCTCTGCTGGGAATTGAACTTGTATTCTCAGGTCGTAATTATTCTAGACAACCAGCGCTACGATGGAAGAGAAAGAAGATACATTGACTACACCATTCCTGATATGCTCCAAATGATCTGTAACCCTTAGATTATCTTAATTAGCCAAAAGAAAATTATTTTAACAATTATTTCTCCTTTTTTTCCCCACAGCCTATGCCAAAAACTCCTCAGATAAGCCAACTAATTCCTAAGCTGGAGGATCCGCAAAATGCCTTGTGTTCTGTCACACTCCTAAGAAAGAGTATTACAAGAAATTCCTCTTCGAGCCCTTCCCTGTGGAGTCATTATTATATCTCAATATCACTAATCACATATGCGGTGAAATATTTGCTAAAAATATCACTTCCATCGATGCCTGCATTGATTGGAGCACTTGGACTTTCATGTATCGTCGACTATCATAAAACCCTAATTTCTATGAACTAACTGAAGTCTCAGGAAGAGCAATCAACGACTACTTATGTGATCTCTTCGAGCAAGCAGTTGAAGAGCTTAAGGATTTCAAGTGCATCCAGCAAGAAGAAGACAGCAATGATTTGACTCTTCTCAATCTTGGTCAGATTGCAGGGCACTACTACATTGATGTCTAAACCATTTCAGTGTTCAATAAAAATGCTAAATCAGGTAAGTTTTATGCTCTCAATCTTGCAAATATATTAAAATTATGTTTTAATTTGAATGTCATCAACTTTGAAAATAGATATGAAGATTAAGCACTTGATTGATGTGATCACAACTGCTCTGGAGTTTGAAGGCATCCCTATTCGTCATGCTGAGGACAAGATCCTGAAAGCCCTTTGCGAATAAGTTACATATCCCTTCGAAATCGATAACTACAGTGACCCAAATATCAAAGCAAATCTTCTTCTTCAAGCATATTTTTCAAGAAAACATCTCTCTCCCGATTTTTCATATGATCAAAAGCTCGCTCTGGAGCATGCAGTGAATCTCGTTCATGCGATGATTGATGTGATTTCTTCAAATGGATGGCCAACTTAAGCTATCCGCACCATGAAGTTATCCTAAATGATCGTTTAGGCTTTATGGCAGGACAGCTCTCCTCTTCTTTAGTTACCTTATTTTGACTAAGCCACTGTTAAAAAGTTATCAGCTTTGGGTGTGAAAGACATAGCTGATTTCCAAAACATGGAAGATGATAATAGAGAGTCTATTCTGTCTTCTTTCTCCCCTGAGCAAATCGAGGAGATTGCCAATGCCACTAACAGATACCCTTCGATTAATATTTCGAATTCAGTAGAAAATTAAAATGAGATTCATGAAGGTTAGAAAGTTACCGTTAACATACAACTGGAGAGAGATGGTGAGGACTACACTGATTTCGTTACTGCGCCATACTATCCGAAGGTATATTGTTGGTTTATTTTTGTGAGAAACTGATGAGTTTCTGTTATTATGTTATTTTTCTATGTTTTTCTTGGATAAAAAATATTTTATTTTAATTTAAAATAGCAAAAAGAAGAACTCTGGTGGATAGTCATTGCGGACACAAAAAGCAACGTCTTGCACAGCATTAGGAAACTAGGATTCAAGTAAAAGGCTGATGTTTCTCTGGAATTTGAAGCACCTTCAGCTGGAAAATATGATCTCAAAATATTCCTCATTTGCGATTCTTACATCGGATGTGATTAGGTAATTGAATAATGATTTATCAAATCAAACAAAAAGAGTTTTAATTTATTTTATTTTATTTTTTTCAATACTCCACAGCAAGTCTCTTTCACAGTCAATGTCATTTCGGAGGCAGCTGACATCGAGCAATCATCAGAAATGTGATCCAATCCAGTTTGTCCAAACAATAAAGGTTTCAATGGAGCTTTTTGTTTGTTTTATGTTAGCAAACTTTGTATTTTCAAGTATTTTAATCTTCTTGATCGCTTCTAATGAATTTTCCACACTCTAACTCTGTCAATAATGAATAATAAATGAAATCTCCCTTTGATGAAAGCCTTCTAAGAAAATAAGCTAGAAGGAATAAAAACACCTTCTTAATTGTTCTACAAGCTGCACTTTATTTTGAGAAAATAATCTTAAAATTCCAATATCTTTTGGGAGGAGATTTACCTTTAAACATTGATAATCATCGGGTAATCTAAAAAAGAATTTTATAATAATCGAGAAAAAATAGTTAGAACCTGATTAGTTAAACAGATAAGAGAGCAAGAGCAGAGCAGAGAGATAGAACAAATGACATAGATAGTTAAGAGCTAAAACGATAAAAGAGAATACAAGGCCTTGAAACTTGAAAATGAGTTGACTGTGCTTATCATATCTGATCCAGGTTGATGCATATTCTTCTTTCATATCGAATAACTAGCTTACCTAATTGTTCCTTTGCATTTTTATTAGAGACTGATAAGTCAGGTGTGGCGATGAACGTGTTTGTAGGTTGTTTGGAAGATCCTGTCGATGTAATTTCTACACTTTATTACACTTGACACTTCAAAAATGTATTGTTTTAACAGAGAGAGGGTATGGCGCATTATTTAGAGCACATGCTCTTCTTAGGCACAGAGAAATACCCAAATCAGTCTGAATACATGGACTATCTCTCGAAGAACTCAGGAACTTTCAATGCCTACACTGATCTGATGGAAACAAACTATTTCTTCGAAGTAGCTAACCACGCATTCGATGGTGGACTTGACAGATTCGCGCAGTTCTTCATAGCTCCTTTGTTCACGGAAAGTTGCTCCGAAAGAGAAATGAAAGCTGTAAACAGTGAACATTTGCTGTATTTCAAGCAAGATATCTGGAGAGAATATTAATTATTCAGACATTCCGCAAAAAAGGGAAATCCTCTGAACAAGGTATGCATTGAATTGGTATTTTCGATGAATTTATTGATATATTTCCTTCCATAGTTTGGAGTTGGCTCATTAGAGACACTTAACCATCCAAACATCAGAGATGATCTCATCAAATTCTTCAATAAGTAAAAGAAAACCCATTATTATGCAGCTCATTTTGATTGTTCTTCTTTGTTTTTAGGTATTACAGCAGCAATCAAATGAAAATGGTGATTTACAGCAATGAGAGCATCGATCATCTTCAGAAAATTGTTGAAGAGAAGTTTTCTCCAGTTGTTAACAAAAAGATTTCTGCTCCGAAATACGACGAAATGCCTTTTGATGAGGAGAATCAAGGGTAATCTTGGAAAATTGTACCAATCAAAGATGAGGACTAAGTAATTCTTTTACAGATTTTTATAATTAAAAAATAAATTTTCATATATTTTTCTTCCTTTTCATTAAAGCTCTCATTCCACTGGACATTAGACCACACACTTCCATACTACAAGAGCAACCCTGCAAAATATATTAGCCATATCTTAGGTCACGAGGGAGAAAACTCCTTGCTTTCTTTCTTGAAAGCTGAAGGACTAGCACTTAAATTAGAATCCAGTCATAATAACTACATGAACTTATTTACTCTCTTTGAGATTAAGATTCAGCTTACCCAAAAAGGTCTAGCTAATCCTGATCAGGTACACAAGATATTTCCTTTTTCTTTTTGTTCAAAACGATTTATTGTGATCATCCTCATCGTAATTATTTTTCTTGAAAAGGTCGTAAATGCTGTCTTCGCAACCTTGCAAATGCTACGAGAGTTCGGTGTGAATGAGAGGATCTTCACTGAGGTTCAAACTGTCAGCAAACTCACATTTGACAACCAAGATAAGTAGAAAATCATGAATTATGTGCTTTCCCTGGCTTCTGGTATGCAATACTACAACCTCGAAGATGTCCTAATCTAACCCTATCTCTTTGAGAAATTCGATGCTGATCTTATTCAAAAATACATTGCATCATTTAAAACATCAAATCTACGTATTTTCTTGCAATCTAAGTCTGTCTAGGCCTTCTGCAATGAAGTTGAACCAATCTATGGCACAAATTACAGCTGCCATAAGCTCAACTAAGACCTTCTTTCGAAGTTTAGTTCTCCTGATCTATCTTTTTCAACTTCGACGAAGAAGATTGCCCTCCCTCCTCCAAATGAGTTCATCCCAAAATCGATGGAAATCATGGCATCAAAAGATGATAAAACTCTCCCTGAACTTCCCATCGAGATCTCAGAAAGCGTGTGGTTTAAACAAGATAACGTTTTCTTCACACCAAAAGCACAAGTTACACTCTTCCTCTATTATGCAGAGTAACAAATTATTTCCTCTAAATCTGTTTTTTTAACTTTTTTTCATGTTTTTCAAAATATAAACAGTTGCGACTTGATTGGAAGCACTATTAATACTCTGCATGCTAAAATATGGGAGAAATTATTCTAGCATTTCACCAGCGAAGTAGTTTACATGGCTTCACAGGCATACATGGAATCGAAGTTGTCCATCACGCCTATCCAAATTAAGCTGGAGTTTAAAGGATTCAACGATTCTCTAGGAAACTTTGTGCTTTAAATTCTCAAAAAATTAGTTGAATTCGACCCTCTTGCCAACAAAGAGCTCTTCGACAATGTGTACGAAGACGTATCCAAAGAAACTGAGAACTTCTTCAAGAACCCTCCTTATTAGCAGGTTAGCACTTACATAGACTATCTAATTCGTACAGGTTTCCACTCCCCTATCGAGAAAGCTCAAGCCATAAAATCAGTGACATTTGAGACTTTCCAGCTTTTCCAGAAGCAATGGCTGAAGAATCTTAGAGAAGAATGGCTGATTGTTGGTAACATCAAGAAAGAAACAGCTCTTGATCTCTATTCGAAAGCTCAGACAATTCTAGCTAAGCTTAATGCAAATTAGATTGAAAAGTACCAAATAAATCAAATCCGTGGGTATAAATTCCCTTTGCACAAGACAATCTTCTGGCAACACTCTCTCCCAGTTGGAGATGAAAACTCCACATGTAAAATAACATATTTGTCTTCTGTTATCTTTTTCGGCCCTTTAATAATTTATTCCTTTTGCACAGGCACTAAGATATACCAGCACAACGGAGAGTGCACAATTAGAATCCACAATCTTCTTGAGATTCTCCAAACTTTCTTTAAGATTCCTGCTTTTACTCAGCTCAGAACTGTCGAACAACTAGGATATGTTGTTTTCACTACTATCAGCACTCGCAGTGGAGTAGGCGCCCTCACGTTCATAATCTAATCAGCTGTTAAACCTCCCTTAGAAGTATCCGCCCGTATTCGTCATTTCGTCGCTTCAATGTAAGAAAAAGTCACCGGATTGTCTGAAGAGGCATTCTAGACTCTCGTGAGTGGGTTGAAAAACACCATAATAGAAAAGGACACCGATATTTTGGCAGAAACTGTTCGATATGAAGAAGCCATCAACACTCAGTATATCTTCGATAAGAGTAAACTAATTTCTATTTCTTTCTTATTCTTTTGGGATTTTCAACTAATTTCTTTTTTGCTAACTCAGAAAATAAAAGAATCGAAGATCTTGATCTCATCAATCTCTAGGAGTTTATTAAGTTTACTTCTGATTTACTCTACCACGAAACACGCAGTCTAGAGTTTTATCTGGTCTCTGATAATCACAGGGAACACTAAGATAAACTCGTAGAGCAAATTCAAGCTGAAAATGAGAGCTACATTTACTCCAAAAACATCGAGACAATCCAATCGAGACTACCCCTCTACCCTTATTTCTATTCCAAAAAATGATTTCAAAATATTCAACGCAATGTGGATGCTTGTATGTTTCATAGAAAGTATAAGAATAGTATCATAAAAAGTTGCAGGAATATTGTTCATAAAAAGTGTTGCATACAAAGAAAAAGCAGTGATATTTTTGAAATAGAGAAATCGAGTTTTTGTGAAGAAAAGAAATCAAAAATTTGATTTGAATTTTCTAGATTTAACCAGCATCTCAGCTTGTAACATCAAGATCTTATCTGCCTTAGGGGTTACTTTCATCTTGATCTTCATCTTGTTCGTTGCTTTGATTTGCTTCTCGATGATGACGCTGCTGTCCGTCTATTTCAACACAACTTGAATTATTATCATGTTCGATTTCCATTTAGTCCAAGCTAAAACAGTATTTCGGTTTTATTTCCTTCGGTTAATTGTTGCAAATTTCTATTTTCAATATCGATTCGCTGATTTTTATCTCAGATCCATCTTCAATTTCTTTTGGTTCACTCTCATTTCTGGCTTTATTTTTCTCTCTGAAATCATTGAGTGATATCCATGTTCCATTTGCACTCTCTCTAACCATGTCTCCGTCTTTGAGTTACCATTTACCATTCCTGTTTTTGCATTTAAAAATCAAAATTCCTCTCATTTTTTTAAAAATAAACTTGAAAATAATTTACGCATAATAGATTCTCGATTGTTTTCTGGAGATCGTATTAATATTTATTTATATCGTGCATTCTTATGACCGACCTATCTTGAATCCTTGTTCCATAGCTTATTAATTCAACAGAAATAGATGGAAAGAGATCGTTGAAGAACTAACTTTCAACTTAACATACGGCCGGAAACATTTCCTGCTGTCTAGCAATTACGTTACATTATCTTGTTCCTCACTCTACGGTAAATTTACTAACGCATCAAGTTTCTGCTTCTCTTCATCAGAAAGTCCATGAATATGTGTATTATTTCTCTTTTCTCGCAGCAAAAACTCTAAGAAATCCTAATCTTCCAAATCAATGTTCCCTTCGATTTACGCCTATTCAGATAATCCTTCAGGTTAGTTATGCACAACATCTATGATTTAGAATTAAGTTTCCGCTCCAATCAAAAACACTTAGCCTTTTTCGATGATTTGGGATTTGTCATATCTTATTTTGATAAAAGTGCCCTACGCGCTGCCAAGATCGACGATATAAAATGCAAATTTAGGTCTTACCATCTACCAGAGAGTTCTCAACGCTACATCTGGGATGACTATCTTATTCATTTTTATGGCATACAAAAACAAGATAAATTCATTTGTCACCTTCTTCGGAATTCTGAATCCTTCTTTATAAAGAAGTTTGCAGTGAATCCTAGAAATGGCAATATCACTCGATGGCAAGACAATGTCTGTGGGCTTTATCTCCACTGGTTCTTGGGTAGCGTTATCTAGAATTTTAGTCGTTTCTTGTCTCCCGATGATAATATCTTCAGAGATTGTATTTTTTTTCGATTTCACCATCCCTCTTGTTGTGACAATATGAACATTACTGTTATTCGCATTATCTTAGTTTGTTTTCATGACTGTAATCTTCATATATGGCTCCTCAGGATTAAATGTATCCTAATACATGTTGTTTTGATAAATGTAATATTTGTTTCGCATATCTTAAGGAAGCTGACTAGTAGCTGGCCGTTGACGTGTCTGTTACGGTTAATTTGTTTATTAATTTGGTAAAATAGGATTCTATGAACCTTGCTCTTGACTGGGCTGCTAAGCAATACCTTGTATAATCGATCGCCAAGTCGATGGAGCTGTTAAATTAGTCGCTCGGGATTAAGCATCCCCTGTCCCTGTGTATTCCATGGATAGATTCACAGGTAAAATAAGATTCGAGATTGGCATAGGTTATGCAGCTAGATTCTGATTTATTTATTGTCTTAATTGGACAAGCGAAGAACGCTGCTGGATCAACTGTTGTCTGACATTTTCTGAGAATTATTGCTAGAACGAATAGATATTTGTGTACTAGAGAGGTGCATTAAACGCAGAATTATTTCCAAATTATCGCAGCTGCTGATTTCCAGCTATTTGTTGGGCTAATTATGGCTGTTGTTGTTATTGTTGCATTGATTGTTGTGATAATACTCTTGAAGGAGGAGTCCTTGGGAGTTGCTAGCTATTCATGTTCATAATTGCTTAGTTAAAGCTTTGAATTGGATTAAAATTAAGATTGATATTGTTATTTGAATTTGAAATGCTACTGTTGTTGTTATTATTTAGAGGATAGCCCATTTAATTATATTACATAGATTCTTGCTGATTGGACCCACCCACTAGCATCGAAGGCTACGGCATAATCTACTAATTCTAATTGACTGGCTGAAGAAGTTTGAAAGAGCAAGTTCTTCCTGAAGGTTAATCCTAGCCTAGATTCAATACTTATGCCTGTGTTCTTTATATCATTTCGATGAATCGTTAGCTATTTTATTACATTAATTAGTTTCTCAATTGTATTTACTGCTATTGTTGCTATTATTGGAATTACTACCAGTGATATTGCTATTAAAGTTATGGTTCAGTGTAGTATTCGTTGTTTGGAGGAAGCTAAATTGATTAGTTAGCGTTATTCAGGAGTTATGATATGTTGTTGTCTTAATATTACATAATTATGTCAGGAGATTATGATGCTCCTGCTGGACCTTCTTCAGTCATCATAGCACCTTGAGCAGCAGCAATACCATTGTCTTCGTTTTCATACTGACAGTTATTATTGTTAATAATCTTGTTGTTATTGTTAACTTCTTGTAAACCTATTTTTTGATCTTTCTAGCATTATTCCTCAAACTCCTCCTATTCCCCTTGAATGAGCTGCAAGAACTGCTGCTCCTCATCAAGTTCTTCCTTCATCCCTTAATATTATTGTTGCATTTCTTTGTTACCATTATCTCTAAATTACCAATTCGGTGAGTTCTTCTTCTTACTTTGTTTTTTATTTGCCTCAGACTATTGTCCCTGCTGTGAACTTTATAGTAGTTATTATTCTCCTTTTGGATCATTTTTCTTCCCTTTTTCTAATACTAAATCAGCCTCGATGTCATAGTTGACATTTCGATTTTTGATGGATTTATTATCTAACAATTACTCTTGATGTTCTGTTCTAAACTTCATACTGTTTTACTTCCTATTATTTTCTGAATCACTGTTATTGTCTTTCCGTTCATTTCCCACTAATCTCCCGCGATATTTTGACTTTTTTAAAGGCACCCTATTCAATCCAAAACATTAAAAGGTTTTTACATGTCAATCTAACATATTTTTGAGATTACCTCAACAGATCTTCAACTTCATTTCTGGCACTTTAAATGCGAGATTTCTTTTGGAATCCAGATGAACTTTCCCCTTCAGATTTATCTTCTTCAGGACTGTTTTCAGCGAAACCAACGTTCCCGACAGTTGTTGGAAGCGATGCAAGTAGAAGATCCTTCGTTTAGACAGGGTTTTCGTGATTTTAATGTTATGATTTCTCATTAATTGAAGAAGGATGATCACAATCCTAGGGGATTTTCAGTAAACAAAAGTAATTTGTCAATTTTATGTCGTTAAAGTTGGCGATTTCATTAAGATTCTTTCTAAATTTACCTCTCCTTCTTGCTGAGTATTGATTTTTTGAGATTGATACCATTGTTGTTATCGATGTCTTTGCGATGAAAATCCTAATTACCCTTCAGTTTAAAGCTATGAATTTGGAACAAATAAATTATCATTATTGTCATTGTCATTGTTATTGTTCTAGCTCATTCTTTTCGTTTCTACTGCCCTGTTTGGAGCCTAAACTGACACGAATAAAAATGGAAAATACAGATTGGAAATCCTCCTACGAAAACTTTTTTAAAATAGTGGTTATTTCTGCTATGAATTTAATAGTGGATATATATTAATAATCATTGCGCTTGCGTTTCCCCCTCGTATTCCCTTTAAATTCCATCCCAAGCCTTTGAAATCACCCACAGTTCGCGTGATTGCTTTCAATTTGTGTTAATTTTGGTTAGGTTTATGATGTCTAATTTTTTCTTTCTTCAAATTTTCCTTATTTCTTTTTTTCTTCTTTCAATCACTCAAATCATCTTGCTCCTACATGCAATTTCATTAAAAAACAAGGGGGTTAAGCCAATCCACATCTTCTATCCGCTATAATTCAGCCCAAAACTGAAGGCAATCTTATCCCTCCTGATCATTCAAATTATTTTAATTATGTATCACATATGAGACCAATTTTTTATGTGGATAAATTATTTTTAAATTTTTCTGAATTTTTTTCTGAAAATAAAAACAAAAATAGTGTTCGAGCTTTTGAGCTTTAATTCCTTTTGCAATTTTTGTAACTCATGCTTCAAAGTCACTCGCTTTTACTGAAATATTTTTTGTGTCGTTTTACAGAGTTAGGAATCTTCTTAAAAATAGAATTAACTATTTATTTTTTATCTCCAAATATTAAATAAGCAAATGGAAGTAACACATATTATTTCGTGCTTCAAAAGTCATTATTCGAAAGAAATCATAAGGTAAAACTGTTAAAAATTATGTAGAGATTCTACTCGTAGTTCTTCATTCAGTTTAAATTATCAGTGAACAAGTGGGCATTTCAGGTAAAACTAGACACAAAAAACAGTCACAGTGGATTTTTAAATTTGAAAATCACTCCAAAGTTAGCATAAATCTACAAGTTTAAATTGATCCTTTTTAGCTGAGTTATTCTTTTTAAATAAACCAACCATTGACAGTAAAATCTTAGAAGCTAAATGACTGACTCCCCTCATTTCAAATATTTCTTTACGCGTTGGAGCATGCAAAATAGCATATTAAGTAGATTCAGTTCTATGAATGCAGCTTTTAAATGAGTTACATTTCGATTTCTTCTGATTTATCTGGATCTGAGGATATTTATTTTTCAATGTGATCAATGTGATGAGGTAGGGGCATATTCTTGTTGGGTATATGATCAAGCATCCTTCCGAGAGTGCAAAATGGAAAAGTATAGGATGCTATCATTGCAAGCAGACTTGTGCATGCAAATACTAAGAACGGAGAATATAAGTCGATTTCTATTATCCAAAATATCAGATATGGTATGACAGTAGCTCCAACTCTACCTACACCTCCACACATGCCGAATCCTACAGTTCTTAGAAGTGTAGGGTAAACTTCGGTACTAAACGGATACAGCATAGCATAGCATAATTTCATAAAGAATCGCGCTATTGCTGTAAACACAGAGAGAAAGCTGCTTTACCCATTCATGTAGCATAGCAAGTGGAATACCATAGAAAAACCAAAACATATTGTTAGCGAGTTTTTCCTCCCCAATAACGGATGGTCAATGATGATAAATGACACAATAAACGAGGGTGTTTCACCTAATATTGTGATGAGATAGTTACTGAACGATTTAGCAGTTGCGCCTAAAATAAATGGCATGATTGCTAGCTAGCCAAAGTACATAGCATTTTCCATAAACCAGACGATCCACATCCGAACAGTTACCCCAATGTGTTCTTCATTTAGCAAGGCGAGAATACTTCCTTGATGTTCCCGATTGATTATCGAGTGCGACCAGTTTTTAAGATTTTGTTTCTCTTCTTCTGAGAGATCCTGTGCTTCTGAGCCAAAGTTGATTTTGATAATCGCGTTGATTATGCTGAAGCTCTCCTCAAAAGTTCCAATTGCCATGAGAAAGCGGGGAGATTCATATAAATAGATCGATGAGAAGATAAACACAAAGATCGATGGGATTGAGCTGATTGCCATCATTAATCGCCAATTTCCTGATTGGAAACTATCAAGGCAAGCCATCGCGAGTAGGCATCCAAGAAGTTTCCCGAAAGAAACGAATAAATTTAGAAATACTAAGCCCTTGCCGCGATATTAAATCGGAATGATCTCACTGAGCATTGAGGTAGTCAGTGGAAGAGAGAATCCATATGTGAAACCATATAGAATCCTCATGAAGCCCATCGAAAAGAATGAGTCCACAAAGTAAAACGAAATACTCACAAAAAACAATGCAAAGGAGCTTAACCGAATCGATATCTTTCTTCCATATCTGTCTGCTATGAGTCCTGTTACGCAAGATCCAAGTGCCGTACCCAAATAAAACAGACTAGTTAATGTAGCTACATCCAGAGAACTAATACCCCATTCATACTAAATCACAGGATTCGTAAATGACATCAATACAAGCTAAACTCCATCATTTAGATCTATCATTACAAGAATTGCTATCGCTATTTTCTGGTATTTCCCAAAACCAATTCGGTATGTCACTAGATCATCAAATGACATTGTTGTTAATTGGTATTTTAGTTACCACTTTCTTTTTTTCTTTGTTTAGTTGTGCGTAATTTGAGTCTATAATAGAACGGTTTATTTGGTAAAATAAGGGGCATATTAATTCAAAGTATTATCAGATCGTTCAAATGTGAGCTAATTAATCCACACTAAGTATCCAACAAAGAAATTTGATTCAAAAACGTTTATCTTAAAATCATATGAGATACATATGGGGAAGTATCCTTTGAAGATTTGTATTCATTATTATTTTCATTTTAAGAATCAAAAAACCATTTTTTCAGACTGAAACAGTGACTTTCAAAAGAAATTTCAATTTTTAGCTTAGATCTTTAAATATTCTTCTTCTAATAACTTCTTTGCAAATAGGAGCAGTTCATTTATCTAATAAAAACACCCTTGAATTCTTAAGCCATGTTAATTACATAACAAAAGGATAAGATCCTTAGATCTCCTGGCATAAAATAAAAATTAAGCGCTCTGAATTAAAAGAACAATCTCCATAAAAAAACAGACAATAACTATCAAATTATCCTTTATTTTTAAATCTTTAGAAGTCAATTAAGTTATCTTCCAGTAGCAATGCTGAATATACGATTTGTGGATATTGAATCAGGCAGTCAGAAATTCGATGGAGATAGGAATCTCTTCAACAATATGCTGATGACTTTTGATAGGATCACACTCGATGAGAGTCTTAAAAGGATTTATTAACTGATCCTGAAAGGAACTAGCTTAAAGAAAGCAATAGACGAAACTAAGAATTTATAAAAAGCTGCTTAGACTATTGAAGCGTAAGGTCTTTGCATGCATGTTGGTAACTTAGTTGCTAAGTTGTAGCAAAATGAGAATGTCTAAGATCGTACATTCCATGCGTTAGTTGATCTTGACAGTTTCATTGAGAAATGTTATGACTTCAAAGATGAGCTGAAAATTATTATTAGAGATAGAAATCTGAATAATTAATAAACTGTGAAGGAAATACAGTATGACATCAGATCTACCTTGCATAACTACAATATTGAAAACTAAAACTTAACTAGATCAGGAGTGAAAGCGATGAATATCAGCTAGATAAATCAATATGAAAACCACTCGGAGATGACTCAAACAGCTGTTCTTGCTGAAAGTGTTTACCCTGATGTATAAAACTAAAACTACTCATATTATGTGAGTGTGCAGAAACTCAAGGGAACTTTCTAAGGATAGAATCAGGCTTATTAACAAAATGATAATCTTCTTTTCAAAGATGAATTACTCTAGCAGTAATAAGAGCAAGAATAATAATATTGGCAATAGTAACAACTTTAGCAAAATCAAATTGACTATCAAGATGGATTCTACAATGAAGAGATATCAGGATAGAAATAATAAAGAATGAATCCTAGGCCAATCGAGCAATTAAAAGCTGCTAGAAATGATGAAGATGAATCTAATCCTATTGACACTTGCTAATGCAATATTTTCTGAGAAAGTAATTTGAGAAAAGGTAGTTTTATTTAAAAAGTATTTTTGTTTTCCTTGATCGTTTGGTTCCAATATGAGTTTTTGTGATATTGCTATTAAGATGTTTAAAGATTTTAAAATATTCATTAAATAAACAAATAAATACAGAAGTGTTAGCTATTTTGTTTGCCAGTTAAAAACCAAACAGATTTTTAAGAAGTAGATACCTCCTTGGTTATCTACTGTTGTTCTTTGAGAAATTAACATTTTGATATGAAATAAATGCAATGGATGAATTCCTATCTGCTTTTGGGAAGATACATAAAAATGAAAAAGCTTAATCCTAAAGGGATCAAAGAAGCAGCTTATGGTACCTTCCATAACTTTTATGTATGTGTGAATCTCTTTGTTTTTACTTAAAATGCAAGTTGAAACAAAACCATCATAAAATGTATGTATTCTAAGCGTTTTTTTTATTCTACCTTCGAGAACTAAAGCAAGTTTTGAAAAACTCAACTTATCACCAACAAAAGTAAAAATTATGAAATAACAAAGAAACGTCTCCTCCATGACAAAATGAAAGTTAAGATATTTTAGGCTAGCAATGGATGGATGGATAAGTATTTTGATAGCTGATTTCCTCAAAAAACTGATCAGAGAGAGAGGATATTAAATTGATATTTTACCTTCTAAGATTGATTAGGAAAATCGTATTATCACTTATTAGATGTAAGGAGATATATTCAGAGATTACAAGGGAAGAGTGTGCAGAATATCTGCAATAGATAACAAAAATATCTTTAAACATATCTGAGTTAAAGGTAGATTTGAATTTTTATGTCATTTATTTCAGGACATCAATAAATGTATCTAAATGACTATTACAAGCTTATCTTAATAAATAAGAGTAATTAAGACTTTATTTTGAGCATTTATGGATTATTCTTCGATCATCAAATAAAAATATGTGGAAAAGGCATTTCTTGGGAAGATTATTTAACAAAAAAAAAAGCTGATTATTCAATGTAAGCTCTTCATGTTTTTTGGAGATATCACTCATAATACTAACCTTTGTTGGAAAAATGAACTCAATTACTCACAAAGCATGAATGCTCCTTCGTTTTGATTGAAATCAAAGTAAAAAGATATTGATATCCTCAGAATATATTTCTGAATTTGTGGTAATGCAAAAATGAATGATAAATACATGAGTGATAAAGGAGCCAAGTTAACTTACATTCTTAAAAAGGGAGGTTATTGATATTTAAGTATTGAAATCAAATATCGTCTATCTCAATCTTTTAACTCTTTTTCGCTGAACAATTATTAATATTTTTACGATTTGTCCTACTCAAAAATATGTGCTTTTCAATATCATGAGACAAGGAACGGTGTTTTCTCCCTTTAAACAAAATAATAAGCTATTTTTTGGGCATTTTTTTAAAAAAAATAGGCTTAAAACATCTTAGTAGCAAATAATGTGTCTAAAATCACTTTTTTTGTTGTCAAATTTATTATTTGAATTCGCGGTAATTTCTAAGCCACTGGATTAATTCCATGGATTTCACACTATTTGGAATAATAATCAGTTTTATAAATAATGTGAAATTTAACATGTGGAGATATTTGCTGTTGCTTATGAAGATTGGTTACTAAGAATTGGTGGATAACACGTATTTAGAGTAAGTACAGTTTATCTCATCGATTACTAGTGCTAATTATGTACAGCACTTTGAGAAATAATACAATCAAAAAGCCTCTAATGTTTTTCAACTAATAACTACCACTATTCAAAAACAAAAATATGATAATTTCTTAAACTCAAAGCTATTTAGTTTAAATATAAAATGATATTTCTGAAAATCGATATGGATAGGAGTTAATATCACTCCATAAAAGAGGGAGTCTAGTATTTTGGTTGTTGGTTTTATATAAAACTAAGATAAGGGAGACATCAGAAAAAATCAGCTCAGAAGAATCATTTGCTGAAATTTTAAATCAAACCCTTGCTAGGTCAAACAGACATTTTCCATTATGTTGTTACTCAAAAAGTGATTAAATCAATAGTTGCCTTTTATCGTATAATTTCCCACGATAATTCACAAATCCATATTTTTCTCTCAAACCTAAATCAACAAAAAAAGCTTAAAATCGCATATTGGTGTAGAACATCCAAAAACAAGAAACATTCAAAAAGATCAAGTTACCAATGAGTTTGTGCTGTTCTTCCTCAATGAAAATAGCCTAAGGAAACATTTTTTTCATGGGAAATTTGCAAGTTAGCCCAAAAGAGAGAGAATTATTCCTTTCTTTTTTATGGGAGGCTTTTTGAAAATTAAATCCTACGCAATTTCCATCTATTCTGGGTGGGAAATCGAATAATTTGAGTGGATAAATTGGGGCTGTTTAAAGTGGGACGGATGAAGCGGTGACGTAAGCACAACAAAAGTGATTCTCAAGAGATTAATGGAGAAGAGATCATTTCTAAGAATGTGAAGGTTACAAAAGATTTTTAATCATTAAGTCTAGCCCATATCTGTGAGGTTAAATACCTCCGGGGATACTCTGCCTCTTGAGTAGCAACAAATATTTAATTCCAAAGATAAGAAACATCAACATATTCTTGAATCGGATTAGCAAACAGAAAACAAAAAGAGTGATTTAAACCAACTTTCACAGCAATTCTTTTTAAATAAAATGGCACAAATCAACACTCAGAAGATTCTGAAAATTATTTCCTTTATCCTGATCAACACAGCCATCGCCTTTTGCTTGACCATGGTGATCATCCTCGGAATCTACATGCAGCAGAGAATCGATACTTGCTATGCTGTTGGATACACAGACTGCGGGCATCGAATCAGTGTCTACACCTACGGGCCGCCTTTCAGAAATGTCACCATGAAATTCATTGTTGACATTATCACTCAGTCAATCCTTGGAATTGCTGGGATTGCTATGGTCTTTTGCCTTCAGAAAACACCTAAAATTGTGAATGCAATTATTCTTGTCTGCCTTCTTGCCCTCACGCTCATGTCTCTTGGTTGCACAATCAAAAGTATCGACTAAGAAGACGAAGAAAACCATAAAGCCTTCACTGAAACAATCCCTGGCCTTGTTATTTCCATTCCAGCTGGAGAAGCAACACTGGCTGGTTACAAGACTCAGCTTGCTGCAGACGAAGCTGCACTTGCAGCAGCCACAGCTATTAATGATACTGCAACAATTGGAACTATGACAATAGCGGTTGCTACAGGGAAAAAGAAAGTTAGTGGAGTAGAGGCAAAGTTAGCCCCCGCTTACAGTGCTTATAACGCTTTGACCACTCTTAAAGACGATTATTACAGATATCGAGACTCTGCATTAGCTTTGGAATTGGTCACTTTTTCTCTCATTTACACATTCATCCTTCTCAAAGTTTTCTATCAATTGTATTTGTATCTC